>Ga0310690_10003774_pt1 | contig 22263 bp, 16 predicted proteins | sample AusTroGonzalo_MG_2_FD_207661 | JGI IMG/M metagenome (GOLD analysis project Ga0310690, IMG submission 207661) | Bovine rumen microbial communities from tropical cattle in Woodstock, Queensland, Australia - Gonzalo_04 (v2) (version 2) | ecosystem: Host-associated > Mammals > Digestive system >... | reverse complement strand
AACCTCAAATGGCTCCGATGGGCTGTAGCCATAGCCTATGTAATCCTGTTTGCCATGCTGCTCAAATGGCGACACTTCTACTATTACGGAGGCTCCACACTCATCGGTTACAAGTTCTCAGTAACTATCATGCCCCTATGGGGATTCCTTATCGAAGCTACTTTCACGTCATTCCTACGCTGGTACGGTGGTCTGATAAAACGTATCTTCAAGCTTGAATCCGTAAACAGCATCGTATTCCTGTTATTCATGCTTGTGCCCGTAGCTCTGATAGTGATGCTGTTCATAGGCAGTTACAAGCTCTCAGGTTCTCTCTCTGACAAGGGGGCCGATATTCAGCAGTACATAGATGAAGGTGAAATCAACCACAACCTGGACCATAGGGAGCCGGTACGCCAGTATGACCGTCTCTTCAATGATCTGAACGACACCCAGCTGGAAGCAGCCCGCAAGAACGGCCTAAAAAGCCCCATCTCCCTGGATGAGGCCGAAAACAACCGCCAGCTGCAGAAGATAGAGACCAACCGTTACTATGTGGTTCAGAAACTGACTCACTCAGTGCCCTATCTGGTTCCAAAGGCCGCCAAACTGCTTGAGGATATGGGCAAGGCCTTTCAGGACTCTCTCTTTAACCGCGGCTATAACCGCAATCACCGCTTTACCGTAACCAGCGTGCTCCGCACTGAGGAGACCGTCCGCCAGCTGCGCAAGACCAACGTCAACTCAAGCGAGAACTCATGCCACTGCTACGGCACCACATTTGACATATCTTATTTTACCTACAGCCCTCCGCAGGTAGGCAAGGAGGCATCGGTTGACAAGATGCGCCAGATACTCTACCAGGTGGCATACGATATGAAAAAGCAGGGCCGCTGCTACGTAAAATACGAGAAACAGCAGACCTGCCTTCACATAACCGTCAGGTAATACGGTATTTTCCTCCACACTAAAAGTTTACCACATCCCCCAGTATCCAGTCACTGTTGAGGTTGATGGTCATTGCACCATCCACAGCCGTTTTGCCGAACATCTCACCGGTATAACGGGTCTTATAGTTCTTGGTTATGGCCACATCAGTGAATTTCATCTCCTTTAGCACCTCTCCCTCACTGTTCAGGGCCGATACCGTCATTTCCAGACTGTTGCTGTTTGTACGAATAAAAGTGTATACCTCATACGTATTCTTTCCGGGCGTAACGTCTATGACCTCGGTCTGTTTGCTGGCTACACAGCCATAGCCGCTGGTAGCATCCAGAGTACTGCTTCCTCCCTGATAATAGAACTTGAGCTGCGCAACATCTTCCGGAATGGCTGCGTCTGTCAGATTGAACTGAAACATGGCAACTGCGCGTGTAAGGTCAAGATTGAACGATGTAGTACCCTCAGCGATGGTAAGGTCAGACCAGTAAAGGAATGTATCGGTCATCTTGGTGGTAGTCTTGTTCTTGTTGAATTCAATCTTCTGCGGGTTAGTGGTAGTGGGTGACATATCCCCGTTGTGAGCCAGTACAAGAACCTTGTAATCACCCTCTTCAAGTCTGAACGTCACGGTTCCGAACGATTGGTCATCGGCACTCTGGTTGACATTCTGGACACGGGTGTAAGAATCACCGTTTAGCGTATAGACCGCAAAGCTGATAGCACTGCACACTTCACTGTTTACTGCCCGTGTCTGCTTTGCGTCATCAAACGGGACCTGCTCCAAAGAGCTTACCCTTAACGTTACAGGTATCCGTGAATCGTCCTGTTCCGGAATGACGTGAATGCGTCCCGAGCATGAACATACCGGTAAACCCGTCACGGCATAGATTAACAAACCGGTTGCAAACTCTCTTGTCTTCTTTAAGGCTGAAGACTGCCTCATGGTTTTGCGTTTCATTTTTAAAAGATTTAGGTTGATACTAGACGTAAACAAAAAAAATCCGGCACATCGGGAATTGATTCCCAATATACCGAATCCGCTTTGTTTACTCTGCAATATTACGCCATTATTCCCTATCCACCAACAATAGACATAAAAAAAGAGGCCCGAAGGCCTCTCTTTTATCTGAAAGTCTGTCAGATTAATACTGACGGAAGTTCCACTTGCAGTTGATATCGTTGAAATCGAATGTGCCGAGTGAAGCGTTTGAGTCACCAACTGAGATCAGGCAAACCTTCTCATCGGTGCCGGGAACAGCTTTCGGGCAGATACGATATGTACCGTCGGTGAGCTGATCGATGCTCCACATCTGCTCAGGTGCACCGGTGAACTCAGGAACTGTGGTGAGCTCCTTGCCAGCGGTAGCTGCAAGAGCGCGGTTGGTACCGGCGATAACGATCTTGTAGTACGGAGTACCCAGGGTACCTTCCTCAAGAGCTACAAGCTCCCACTTCTGGTTGGGACGGAACTGATAGTCGCAAACGCGGACATCAATGTTACCCTCGGGCCAGTTGCCGATTACATCCTCGAGCTTCTGGAAAGCAACTACAGTGTTGGGCTGATTGCCGCCACCGCCGCCGAATCCCATGCCACGGCCGCCACCCAAGCGAACGTACTCAGTAGACAGCTCAAGAGCATAACCACGACGCTCTGACTCAATCTCATAAACGCCGTCCTTGATATTGTAACCAGCCTCGGGCCAGCCGTTACGCCATACGATAGGCAGGATAGCCAGAGTGCTGCGGCCACTCTGATAGTAGTCAGCCTCCCAGTGGAATGACATCTTCTCAACGCCGGGAGCTACGATGTAACGGCCAAAGTGACCGGCACCGGTGTAACCGTCGCGGCAGCCGAGAACCATCTTACCGCCACCCTCGATCATATCACGGCCAACCTGGTCGATGAACGGGCCAGTGGGGCTCTTTGAACGACCTACAACGATGTTGTAAGTTGAGTTAACGCCATCGCAGCATGTTCCGTGTGTACCAAGCAGATAGAACCAGCCATCCTGCTCAATCATTGTGGTAGCCTCGCAGTCAACTGCAACGTTTACGTCAACAGCACCCTCTGCACGGTCACCGGTCTCAGGATTGAGTTCCACAACGCGGATAAAGCCGAAATATGTACCGTAGGTTACGAACAGACGGCCATCTGAAGTCAGGATAAGACCTGCATCAATGGCATCGCAGTCCTCATCAACGAGAGACTCTGCAACCTGGATCTGCTCTGTCCACTGATAATCAGGAGACTGAGGATCAAGGGTCTTGTTCCACATAGTACGGATAGTACCTGCGTGACCACCACCCAGGCCACCGCCTGTTGAGCTGTGAGCGCAAAGATAACGGTCACCTATCTTTATCATATCAGGAGCAGCACCTACCTGAATGCGGGCACCACCTTCGCCTGACCATACCCAACCGTCACTTGATACCAGGGCTGAACCGCCTGTACCCCAAGTGTAATACTTGCCATCGCACTCCTGGATAGTAGCAGGATCGTGGATGAACGGAGCACCGATCTGAGCCATTACGGCCTCAGACATTGAAACTGAAACGAGGGCTACCAGGCCCATCTGAAATATCTTTTTCATATTCTGATTGATTACTTGTTGGTAATGGTGAAGTTCTTAACAACAGTAGTGCCGTCCTCTTTATAGAAACGCATGCACATATCACTCATGCCCGGACCGTTGATAACAGCGGCGCGAACCAGATTCTTACCCTTCTTGAGGGTGATACGCTTTGACATACCGTCATCAGCAACCATACGGCGGTCAGCCTGCAGTGTCAGGACCTTCTCACCGTTAACCCACCAGATAGATGATGCGTTTGAACCGGCAGCCAGACGTACAACCATATCCTCCTCACAGTTGATTACTGTGAAAGCGTTGAAGATCAGACCATAACGCTTCTGGCCGTTAGATGAACCAAGAGCAAAACGGATGAGCTTGATGTTGAACAGCTTGCTGTCAACTGAATGCCACTCAAGAGTATCCTTGATGGTAGCAGGAGCTGCGGGAGCTGCTGCGGCACCACCTCTGGCACCTCCGAAACCGCCACGGCCACCGGCACGCGGAGCCTCTGACTCTACGATAACCTGGTCACCAGTCTTGGGCAGAGCATTGATATCAGCTGAGAACTGGCCGGGGAAATACTCCTTAGTCAACTCAGCAAGGATATAACTGTCTGTAAATACAGTGTTGCCACTGTTAGGCTTGTTGATGGGCTCGATGATAGTCCAACGACGTACATATCCGTTCTCATCAGGACTTACAGGAGCGGCATCAGCCTTAATCTCTTCGAAATACTGATCAAAAGCAACATTTCTGTTAGCTATACGCTGCGGATTGATTGACTCGCTTGCTGTCTGCGAATCATCAGCAGTTGCGGCCGGCTGGGGCTCGACAGCTGATTTACTTGAACCGCAAGCAACCAGAACGGCAGTCATTCCTGCTGCCAGAATTAATTTAAAGTTTCTGTTCATAGTGAACTTGGGATAAAATTAGGTTTATAATAAAATTGGATTATATGCACAATTGGCGTGCTAATTTACAACAATTAGATGAAAAAAGCACACATTGGGCAAACAAAATAAAACAAAAAAACAGCCGGCCCCGAACGGACCGGCTGTTGTCAATTACTCAGTCTCTAAAAAGAGTTATTAATTACGCTTTTTGAGCAGCAGACCAATGCAGAAGCCAACCAGAACACCACACAGGATGAAAAGCCATGTGTTTGATGATCCGCCCTTGTACTTGGGAGCCGGAGTGTCGATGCCCCAGAAGAACTGAGCCATCTGATAGAGTGAACGTCTCCAGGTCAGGAACTCATGAGCAGTGCCCTCTGAAACGTAACCCATTACATCGAAACCAGCCTCCTTCATTGCCTCGGTAGCGCTGTTGATAGCAGCGGGTGATTCCTTGCTGCCGCAGCTCATGAAGATCTTCTTAACCTTTACAGAGTCACCAATCTCAGCCGGATTGTACTGACCGCCTGAAAGCAGACCGTAGTAACCGAACATCTCAGGACGTGCCAGAGTGATTGAGTGAGTCTCCATACCACCCATGGACAGACCGGCCATAGCACGGTTCTCCATGTTGGGGATAGTGCGGAAGTGAGCATCTACATAAGGTACCAACTCGTCGCAGAGAACAGTCTGGAATCCGGCATTGCTGCCAAATCCACCGCCGAATCCACCGCCAAAGCCACCGGCAGGACGCTGTGCAGGAGCTGCACCAGCTGCGGGAGCCTGACCCTGAGGACGTGCGGGAGCTGCACCGGCTGCGGGAGCCTGTCCCTGAGGACGCTGTGCAGGAGCTGCACCGGCTGCGGGAGCTGCAGGACGTGCACCGGCTGCGCCAGCTGCGGGAGCTGCACCAACTGCAGGACGACGCATGCCGCCGAATCCACCACCCATGCCACCGGGACGGAAGCCCTCATTGGTCATACCGTAGGTGCATACAATGATGAAAGGTCTGATCTTGCCGTCGGCAATCAGGTTATCCATGATGAGGTTTGCGTGACCCTGGGTCATCCAAGCGGTCTCGTCCTCACCCCAACCATGCTGCAGGTACAGAACCGGGTAACGTACGTTAGCCTTGTCCTGATAGTATGTAGGAGGTGTGTAAACGAATGCACGCTTAAGCATGTTGGTGCTCTCTGACCAGAAAAGGATCTGCTGTACGAAGCCGTGCGGAACGTCACGCTCTGCATAGAAATCAGCATCGTGTGCGGGAATCTCAATACCGCTCTCCCAACGGGTTGAGCCGTAGTAGTTGTTGGTACCGGGATCGTTGAATGTACCGCCGTCGATGTTCAGATGATAGTAGTGGAAGCCCTCATCCAGAGGAGCTGAAGTAGTACCGGTCCAGTAACCGTCGGCACCCTTAACGAGGTCAGTACCGCCGTGTGTGCCACCAAGACCCAGGTTTACTGATACGAACTGAGCGTTGGGAGCCTGAACGCGGAAACGAGCATAGCCCTGAGAGTTAACCTGAGGATACTCCTGCTGGGGCTGATTCTTGGTTGAAGGCTTAAAGTCCTCTTTAATCTCCTGTGCAACACAGAAGCCAGCTGTCAAAAGAGCAGCGCTTAATACAACTGCAAATTTTCTCATTTTACAAATCGGTTTATAGGTTAATGGTTAATTATTTGAAGCAAATCTGTACGAACTGATACAGGCTGCGGCGCCATGTGTGCCACTCGTGAGCTGTACCCTCTGAGATGTAACCGGTAGCGTTGATACCTATCTTCTTCAGGTTCTCAGCAGCCTCCATTACGCCCATGTTCTCCTTACCGCCGCAGCTCATGAACAGAGCCTTGTTGGTCTTCTTGAAATCATCGTTGTTCTCAAGCTCTGATACGTTGAATGTACCGCCGCTGAACATACCTACATATGCGAATGTGGTGGGGTTAGCCAGAGTTACTGAATGTGTGGTCATACCGCCCATTGACAGACCGGCCATGGCACGGTGCTGAGGATCGGCAATTACACGGTAGTTCTTCTCAACCATGGGGATGATATCCTTGATGAGCACATCCTGGAATGCGCCGCCCATCATGAAGCCGCCGCCACCGAAACCGCCACGACGCTGGCCCTGACCCTGAGGAGCCTGACCCTGTGCATCAGCTGACGGGCCACCGAAACCGCCGAAGCCACCAGCCTGCTGGCCGGCTGCGCGTGCATCGAGGCAATCTATAACGATGATGAACGGAACAGCCTTCTTCTCGGCGATCAGGTTATCCATGATCTGACCGGTGTGGCCCTGCTCTGCCCAACCGTGCTCGTTCTCACCCATTCCGTGCATCAGGTACAGAACCGGGAACTTCTTGGTTGTGTTGGTGTAGTACTCATTGGGGAAATAGATGTAGCAGTGACGCATGGCCTCGGTAACTGTTGACCAGTACCAAACCTCGTTTACAGAACCCTGCGGTACGTTCTTAACCTGCCAGAAATCCTGATCGTCTGACGGAACCTCGATTCCGCTGCCCCAACGGCTTGCGCCATAGTAGTAAAGGCTTCCCGGATCGGGTACGCTTGCACCGTCAATGTTGAGCTGATAGTAGTGGAAACCGGGATCCTGAGGAGCAGAAGTACCGACCCATACACCGTTCTCATTCTTGGTCATTGAATAAATCTTACCGTCAATGTCAAGACCTACTGATGTAGCGTTGGGAGCTGTGATCTGAGCACGTACCATACGCTGTGAGTTTACCATAGGATACTGATGACCTGACTGGTTGTTCATTGCGGGCTTGAAATCCTCAGTTACGTTTTCTGTTACTGAAGGTACTGTGGGGTTACCGCCGCCACGACCGAACTGAGCATAAGCAGACACTGTAGCAAGTGCCAAAAGTGAAAGGATAACTTTTTTCATACTTTATTTTTAAAATTGGTTTGTAAAATCTGTAGACACGTTCTGCAAACATACAAAATAATATTTGCAATTGTTAAATAAAACATCAAAAAAAGCGGACCGGCAATAAACCGGCCCGTCAATATGGATAATCCGTGTATTTTATTTCCTGAATTTCTCTTTTGCAAGGGCAGCCTTTTCGTCAGCCGCTTTGTTTGCAGCCTTCTTGACGGACTTCTTGGCCGCCTTCTGCTCATCCTTGGTGGGAGTGAAATCACGGACCTTGAAATAGGTATCCTTGGGATTTGAATCCCTGTCAAACAACAGGGGATAATTTGATACGCCCACCCATGAATCGGCATCGGTAACGTTCCAGAAAGTAACCACGTCTATCAGGTCGGCATGGCGTCGCAGCACCTCGAAGAAACCGGTGTATTTGTCATCAAACAACTGCTTTCTTTCAGGTGTGAGTTCCTCTCCCTGGCGGTTCATGTTGAGAGCACCGCCGAACTCGCGGTTAAGACGGATGTCAAGCTCAGTAAACTGGATGTGGTCCACAATCTCCGAATATTTTACAATTGCAGTCTCAATATCCTCCAATGAAGGTTCATAAATGCTGAAATGGCCCTGCATACCTATTCCGTCAATAGGTACGCCGGCAGCCTTCATCTCCTTGACCATGTTGTAAATCTTGTCACGCTTGGCCGGAACAGCGGCATTGTAGTCGTTGTAGAACAGGAGTGCGTCGGGATCGGCCTCACGGGCAAACTCGAATGCCTTGCGGATAAACTCGTCACCGCCGCATATCTGCACCCAGGGCGAGTTGGGACGCATATATTCATCGTCACGGTCCGATACGGCCTCGTTCACAACATCCCAGCAATAGACAATATCGCTGTAACGCTGCATGACGGTGGTGATGTGGGTTTTCATCCTCTCGTACAGCAGCTCCTTGCTGGCCGGCTTGCCGTCCGGTCCCTTGAACATCCAGTCGCCCACCTGATTGTGCCAGGCCAGGCAGTGGCCGCGCAGCTTGATGCCGTTCTTGCGGCAGAAATCAGCAATGGCATCGGCATTCCTGAAATTCCAGTTACCCTCCTGCGGCTGGACCGACTGGGGCTTGAAATCATTCTCGGCGGTTATGCTGTTGTAATTGTTGGTTATTATGGCTACATGCTTATCGGTATTAAGGTTGCGCATGTTTACGGCGACGCCTACTGAAAAATAGTCCTGATATGCATCTTTCAGGCCCTGCGCCTGCACTGTAAGGCCCGTCGCAAGAGCCATTACGCACATTGTTGTCTTAAAGGATCTCATTTGGATTATTGAATTGGTTAGGATTATCTGTTTACTGAACCTGGGCGGCAATCTTCCGCGCCTTGTCCATATGCTTCTCCAGATTCTTTATACGGTTGGCATTACTGGGATGCGTGCTCATGAATTCAGGAACATACTGGGTCTCCTGCTCTGACATCCTCTTCCACAGTATAGGAGCCTGAGTAATGTCATAACCTGCAATGGCCATTATGTAGAGGCCTATCTCATCGGACTCTGACTCATGTTTGCGCGAGTAAGGCAGCAGATAACCGTATTCAGTACCTACGGCGAATGCAGCCTCAAACAGGGCGCGTCCGTTCTCAGACGTCTTCTGCTCTACCACCTGCCCCGTAACACTGCCCACGATGCTGGCCAGGGCCTGTTGTGACATACGTTCGTTTCCGTGACGGGCAATTGCATGGGCGATCTCATGACCCATTACCACTGCCACAAGGTCTGGCGTATCCAGCAACGGCATTATTCCCTCATAAAACACCACCTGACCGCCCGGCATGCAGAAAGCGTTGACCTGGTCATCCTTTACAAGCTTGAAACTCCAGTTGATGTCATCCAGTATATCTGATTGTCCTTGTGAAGCCAGGTATTTGGAGAGCGCACCGGTCAGGCGTACTCCCACCTCCTGTATCATCGCGGCCTGCGCCTTATTGTCCGACAGTTTTGACGTTGACATCAGCTCGTTGTATGACTCTGCGGATAGCGATGATATCTCACTGTCTGAATAAAGCAGCACGCGGTTACGTCCCGTGAATGCCACAGTGCTGCATGCCGCTATGACCATGGCAACCAGAACACAGACAATTGCATTTGTTATCCTTTTCATAAATGATACGGTTCTGTCATTCGTCAGCTTCAAGTATTTTCTTTATCTCCTCATCCGTCTCGTAGAGTTTGTCCTTGCACAACTTTATAAGCTCACGTGCCTCCTTGAGACTGTCACCTATACGGTCCATGTCAAGCTTACCCTCCTCTATCTCCGTCACTATCTCCTCAAGGCGTTTGATTGCTTCCTCGTATTTCATTGTATTTGTTGATTTTATGGTTTTATGTAATCAAATTATCTCACTCTCCACGCTGCCGTCGGCCAGTACCGTAGTCAGGCGGTCACCAGGCTTAAGGTCCGATGCGCTCCTGACGACATGCCCGTTGAGGCGTGTTAGTGTAAAGCCGCGTTTAAGTATCAGTGCCGGATCAGCGGCTGCAACACTCTTTTCCAGAATCTCCAGCCTGTGGGTCCTGGACGTCAGGATGTTTCGCACTCCTGTCACGGACCTGTTCCAGACATTCTCCAGCATCTGCTCATGACGCACCTTAAGTATGGCGAACAGGGACGGCAGCTTCTGCGCTATACGCTCCAGACGCAGTTTCTCAGCATTCATCCTCTCTGCTACCGAATCTCCTAGCCTGCGGCCAAGCGTCTCCAACACCTGGGCAGTGTCAAACACCCGGTTTATTATGAATTCGGCTGCTGCCGTGGGAGTCTTGACTTTGGTATGGGCAACCACATCGGCCACGGTATCGTCACGCTCATGTCCTATTCCGGTTATGACGGGCAGAGGGAAGTTGGCTATGTTGTATGCCAGATCGTATGAGTCAAAGCAACTCAGTTCACTCACGGCACCTCCGCCCCTAATGATGACTACCAGGTCAAACATGTCACGCCTGGCGGCAATCGCATCCAAAGCGGCAATCACGCTGCGTTCCACATCATCACCCTGCATGGCCGCCTGGAACAGTTTCACATAGAAACGGAATCCGTATGCATTACCAGCCAGCTGATTCCGGAAATCGCCGTAACCTGCAGCCGTTGCCGATGAAATCACGGCTATCCTGTGCGGCAGCAGAGGTATCTCAAGCTCACGGTTCAGACCTATCACACCATCCTTGGCCAGCTGGTCCAGTATCTCCTTGCGGCGACGGGCCATATCGCCCATAGTGTATGTGGGGTCGATATCCTGTACCACAAGCGAGTAACCGTAAACCTCATGGAATGTCACGTTTACCTGCAGCAGGACCTTCATACCCACCTTCAGCGTTTCACCTGTCTCAGCTTCAAAATAGGGCTTCATCTTCAGCCAGGTGTTACGCCACACATTGGCTTTGGCCTTGGCAAGGAATGTCTTTCCGGTAGTGTCTTTCTGTACCAGTTCCAGATAACAATGCCCCTGGCTTGACGGGTTGATGCCGCTTATCTCGGCCTGTACCCAGTAAGCATCGGGCATTTCAAACTGCAACGTGCTCTTGACACGTCCGTTCAACTCTTGTAAAGTAATAGCATTCACAATCTGCAAATTTAATAAAAATTAGGCCTCATACAACATTACGGCTTTCAAGTAGCGCACAAAATGAGTAATTTTGCACCAAAATCAAAAGACGTAAATGAGTGAATTGAAAACACCCCAGGAACTGGGTACGGAAAAAATCGGAAAACTGCTTATCAGGTATGCTGTACCGGCCATGATTGCCATGTTGGCCTCCTCACTTTACAACATCGTGGACCGTGCGTTCATCGGCCACGGAGTAGGTCCTATGGCACTTTCAGGTCTGGCAGTGACTTTCCCCCTGATGAACCTCTCGGCCGCGCTCGGATCAATGGTGGGCGTAGGCTCCGGAACCATGATTTCACTTAAGTTGGGACAGAAAGACCATGAGAGCGCACAGATGCTGCTTGGCAATTCAGTGACCCTGAACATACTGATAGGCGTCCTGTTCGGCGCCCTGTCGCTGATATTCATCAATCCCATACTTACCCTGTTCGGCGCGACCGATGTAACCATAGGTTATTCCCGCGAATACATGATCATCATCCTGGCGGGTAACGCGTTTACCCACCTGTATCTGGGAATCAACTGCATACTGCGTGCAGCCGGACACCCCAACAAGGCTATGGTGGCTACGATAGGAACGGTGCTGCTCAACACATTCCTGGATTACCTCTTCATAATGGTATTCCATTGGGGCATCAAAGGCGCAGCCATAGCAACCGTGATCTCGCAGGTGCTGGCATTCACCTGGCAGTGCTTCCAGTTATCGGACAAGAGTGAGCTCATTCACCTCAAGAAGGGTACATACCGTCTGCGCGGTGACCTTGTAAAGAACATAATAACCATCGGACTGTCTCCCTGCCTCATGAATGCGGCCGCCTGTTTTGTAGTACTGCTCATAAACCGCGGCCTGCTCAAGTATGGCAGTGATGTGGCCATAGGTGCATACAGCATCATAAACAGCATAGGATTCATGGTGGTGATGATGGTTATGGGATTCAACCAGGCCATGCAGCCTATTGCAGGTTACAATTACGGTGCCCGTAAGTTTGACAGAGTGCTTAGGGTCCTGTATCTGACCATGTTTTTCGGCACATGTGTAACTACATTGGGATTCGCTGTTGGCGAGTTCCTGCCGGATTTCTGCATACGGATATTCACCAATGACCCGGAACTGACAGCCATCGCCCATAACGGAATGATAATAAACTTCATCTTTTTCCCGCTTATAGGTTCGCAGATGGTGATAGGAAACTTCTTCCAGAGTATAGGAATGCCGGGCAAGTCCATAATCATGTCACTTTCCCGTCAGGTACTGCTGCTCATTCCTTTCCTTATTATACTGCCGCATTACTACGGCATCAACGGTATCTGGTACAGTCTGCCTGCATCAGACATCCTCTCCGTCATATTGGGATTCTCCCTCCTTATCCCTCAAGTAAGAAAACTCAAAAAAATGATATGATATGGACAAGCACTACTGTATATGCATAGGCCGCAAGTTCTGCAGCGGAGGCCGTAACGTAGCAGCTATCGTTGCTGAGAAATTAGGTATCAAGGTGTATGACCGTGACCTACTCAAGAAGGCCGCCCAGAACACCGGTTTCAGCGAACAGTTCTTTGACGAGGCCGATGAGGAGAAGACCCGCAAGGGGCTGCGTTCCCTCTTCACGGGCCATTTCAACGGTAACGGATTCTCAAACAACTATCTGAGCAATGAATCCATATTCAACATGCAGAGCGATGCCATCCGCAAGATCCACGAGACCGAGGACTGCGTCTTCATAGGCCGTTGCGCCGATTACGTGCTGCGTGACAGCGACCGCCTCCTGAACGTATTCATCGCTGCCGATATCAACGACCGCGTGGCCCGCGTCTGCCGCCATGCCGGCGAGGGCATGACTGAGTCTAAGGCCCTGTCGCTGATTGAGGACATTGATCGCAAGCGCTCATCGTACTACAACTATTTTACCGGCCGCACCTGGGGTGATACCGCTGTCTATGACATCTGCCTCAACAGCACCACGCTGGGCTATGAGAAGTGTGCCGATATAATCGTATCTTTGGCCAAGGAAAAACTGGGAATATGAAACGCATAGGAATCCTGTCCGATACCCACGCATATTGGGATGACCGCTACTCCACCTTCCTTGAGGGATGTGACGAGATATGGCATGCCGGCGATGTGGGATCGTACGAGATTCTGGAGCGTCTCTCCAAGATTGCCACAGTCCGTGCCGTCTACGGAAACTGCGACGGGCAGGACGTGCGCCGTTTCACCACTGAGATCTACCGCTTCAAGGTGGAGGATGCCAACATCATGATCAAGCATATAGGAGGCTCACCTGAGCACTATGACCGGTCAGTCCGGGAACAGTTGCTAATAGAGACCCCTGACTTGCTGGTATGCGGCCATTCGCACATGCTCAAGGTCATGCATGACAAACAATACAACATGCTGTTCATCAATCCGGGAGCTGCCGGACTGCAGGGATGGCAGAAGGTACGAACGCTGGTACGTCTGGAGGTGGACGGCAAGGCATTCAGGAATCTGGAAGTCCTGGAAATTAAAAGAAATTTGTCCTCAGATTAAACTTTTCGCATTTCGGAATATCTTATCTTTGCTGACATTGAAAAAATTGTCTAACCTATTTATAACAAAAACAATGAAGAAGATTTTATTCGCAGTTGCAGCTTTGTTCATTTCAACAATGAGCTTTGCACAGGGATTTGGCGGCGGTTTCGGCGGCGGCCAGGGTATGAACATGAATCCTGAGGATATGGCCAAGCGTCAGGCTGACCGTCTGCAGGAGCAGCTTGAACTTACCAAGGTTCAGTATGATTCAATCTACAACTACTATCTTGCAAGCAGCAAGGAGCAGGCAGCTCGTCGTGAGCAGATGCAGAACGGTGGCGGCCAGCCCGCAGAGCAGGATATGCAGGCCATGATGGAGCAGATGCAGAAGCAGCGTGAGGCTCAGGAGGCTAAGATCAAGTCATTCCTGACCGATGATCAGAAGAAGAAGTATGATGAGATCCAGGAGCAGCGTCGTCAGCAGCGTGGCCAGGGTGGCCAAGGCGGATTCGGTGGCGGATTCGGCGGCGGAATGCCTCAGGGTGGCTTTGGTGGCGGAATGCCTCAGGGCGGTGGTCCCCGTTAATAGCCAGTCTCACTAATAACAATTCGGGTGGACCGCATTGCGGTTCGCCCGAATTTTTTTTACTTTTGCGTTCATGAAACGCCTGATTGCTATCATACTTACCGCCAGTTTGCTTCTTTCCCCCACCCGTGCACAGGATACGGACGATTCTGAGAAGTATACCCGTGAGCTTATGCGTTTTTCGGGCAACATTCACCAGTTCAACAGCATATTTCCGCAGGAGAAAGTCTATCTGGAATTTGACAATACAGCCTACTTTCAGGGTGAAACCATCTGGTTCAAGGCTTTCGTAACACATGCCACCACACTGCAACGCGCTCCAAGCAAGGTCCTCTATGTGGATTTCATCGCCCCTACGGGACATCTTATCAGCCAGCAGAAACTAAAGGTCATAGCAGGACAATGCGACGGCGCCATTCCTCTACTGGATGCAGCCACCGCACAGGCCCGTGAAAAACGCGGTATCCTGGAGTATCCCAGCGGATTCTATGAGATAAGGGCCTACACCCAGAACATGCTTGACTTCAGTACCGAGGCCATATTCTCACGAGTCATACCGGTTTACGTCAAGCCCAAGCACATCGGCGAGTACAATGATTCATACGTCATTCTTGAGGAGGACAATCCTTTGATCCGGACTATCCGTGAGGAAACCGATGAGAGTGACAGCCGCATCAACCTGGATTTCTACCCGGAAGGAGGCAGTCTTGTAGACGGACTTCCATGCAATGTGGCATTCAAGGCAACAGGCCGCGACGGACTGGCTCTGGACGGCACCGTAATTATCAGGGAGAGCAAGGACACTGCCTTTACGGTTCATGACGGAATGGGCCAATTCATCATAACCCCCAACGGATCAGAAGGCGTGCGTTTCATCTCCGATGAGGGCAAAAGCTCCAGATTCACACTTCCCAAGCCTGTAAAAAGCGGTTTTTCCATGATCATGAAGGGCATATCGGATTCACTCATGAGCGTGGAATTAAGAAGCACTCCTGACCTGGACGGACTGAATGTGGGATTGGCGGTAACCTGCCGCGGAGAGTTGATACATTTCCAGGAAATCTGCAACAACACCGATACCACTCTCACCATTGACTGTTCGGGCTGGCCCATCGGCGTATGCCGCATGACACTGTATGACAAGAAAGCCATGATCCTCTCATCCCGCAGTCTTTTCCACAACAATGAGAAGTTCCGCAGTCCCACCATTACGGTCTCGACCGACAGCATGTCAAAACAACCCTTCAGCAAGGAGATTCTTTCGCTCAAGCTGACAGACAAAGACGGCAATCCTTTCCGTGACCGTTTCTGTCTTGCAGTACGTGACGCTGATGACTACGGTAACGGGCAGACTGACAATCTTCAGACCAATCTGCTGCTCTCATCTGACCTGAAAGGCTTTATTCATGATCCAGCCTGGTATCTTGAGAGCAATGACTCCATACACCGCGAGGCTTTGAATCTGCTTACGCTTGTACAGGGATGGGAACGTTATGAGTGGCAGTATATGACCGGACAGACATTCTTTGCCGAGAAGCACAGGATTGAAGACAGTCTGACCATGAACGGATGGGTACTCACCTACTCCAAACGCAAACCGGCAGCCGGAGTTGACGTGTATGCATCGGTCATTCCCACTAGTGACAAGTCAAAATTCGAATCATTCCAGTACCACACCGATACCACCGGCTACTTTGGATTTGACCTGAGTGATTTTTACGGGAAGGCCAAGATGACCATAAGCCTGATGACTCACAAACGTAACGGCAAGTCCAAGTATGAAACCAGTACCCGTATCAAGTTTGAACGCTCTGACATGCCGGAGGCAAGGTCTTTCCTCAAGCAGGAGATAAACCTGAACAATCCTGACAGCAAGATAGTTGACCCATCGGCCAACAAACAGAAGAAGGATGACGGACTGCCTCTGGTCATAAGGGAGGACCTTGGAATAATACTTGAAGACGTGGATATCGTGGAGCAGCGTCAGTTCGTGGATTATGACACATTCACCTCATGGGATGCCGAGAAGGAGTCCGAGATGGAGCTGGACATGGGAGAATACACCACCGATGTAATGGGTTATTTCCTTGAGAAAGGTATCCGTTTTGAGGAGTATCCGCCCTACTTTTATGTACACAATTCGGAGAAGGTGCTTGACAAGAAGCCTTTCGATGAGCCCATGAACATTGACATGATTGATGTAAAGAGCATCATCGTGTTTGATGACGGCATGTACATGAAACACCTCGTAGAGTTCACACCTCTGCTGGTTGATTATCACCGCAAGCATCTTGACATAGAATGGTTCCAGAATGTAGAGACCGATTGGACCAGATACCGTCTTGTTGACATACTCATCAAGAATGACCGCGACCTGCTCTCTTATAAGGATATCCGCAACCTTAGCCGCAGGACTACCACCGTTGAGGGTTTCTCTCTACCGGTTGAGTTCTACTCACCCAAATATCCTGAAGGTCCCGTACCGGGTGATGTGGATGCCAGGAGAACCATCTACTGGAACCCCAACGTAATAACTGACAAGGACGGAAATGCCAGGGTTGAGTTCTACAACAACAGCATCTCGAAACGATATAACATAAGCGGTGCCGGCATTACTGCCTCCGGCATCCCCTATATCCTCAATCAGAACTGGTAATTAAAAGATGCTGCAGCCAATGAGCACCATAAGCTGCGCTGTCAGTATGCGCAGGAACATCGTGAGAGGATAAACCGTTGAGTATGCTACGGCAGGAGCATCATGCTCGGTCTGGCCGTTGGCAAATGCCAGGGCCGGAGGATTGGTGCTGGCACCAGCCACGAGTCCCAGTATGCTGTAGTAATTCATGTTATGACGTTTCCTGGCTATAAGCGCCACAACGAATACCGGTATTATTGTGATGAGCAGACCGGCCAGCATGAACGTAAGGCCGTCGCCCGATGTGATTGTCTCAACGAATGTGGCACCTGATTTGATGCCTACGCTTGCCAGGAAAAGTGCTATGCCCACCTCACGCAGCATCATCAGAGCACTTGCCTTGGTATATGTAACCAGACCCAGCTTGTATCCGAATCGGCTTATCAGGATAGCCACCACCAGCGGACCGCCTGCCAGACCCAGCTTCAACGGAGTGGGAATACCGGGAATAGCGATTGGAATACTGCCGAACAGCACACCCACCAGGATACCAATAAACAATGTAGCTATATTAGGTACATCCAGACGTTTCATCTCATTGCCCACGCGCTGAGCCACTGCAGCCACACTGCTCTCCTTGCCTACAACCGACAGGCGGTCACCTATCTGGAGTACCAGACTGGCCGATGCAAACAGCTCAGTTCCTGAACGTACCACGCGGGTGATGGTAACATCATAAATACTGCCCAGGTGAAGCTGACCCAATGTCTTGCCGTTGAGTTTCTCCTTGGTCACGACGATACGGCGTGAAACCAGCGGCTCAGTACCCTTAACGTTGTCCCATTCCACATCAACGGCCTGTCCCAGAAGTGTGCGTATAGCCTCTCCGTCATCCTCGGCGCTTACCACGCAGAGCTGGTCACCCAGATTGACCACAGTATCCCTGTGGGGAGTAACGACAACACCTTCATGGAGCAGACGTGAGCAGATGAACTCACGGTTTATGAGGCGACGGAGTTCAAGTATGGTCTTGCCGTCAAGACGCTCATTGGTCATCTCCAGATACTGTTTCATGGGTTTGGTGCTTGTATCCTCCTGCTTCATGCTCTCCAGTTGCTCGTTCTCCTTGTCATCCTTGATGCGGCAAATGGCCTTCACGATCATCGGCACCAGAATAACACCCAATACGGCAAGCGGATAGGCACAAGCGTAACCGTTAGCTATTTCGGCACTGCTGCCGCCAATCTGGCGCAGGGCCTCCTCGGCTGCACCCAGACCGGGAGTATTGGTTACGGCGCCGCTCAGTACACCTACCAGCATGGGGAAACTGTCGGGATCAGTACGGTCAAACAGCAGCAGATATACACCTATTGCAACCACTATGTTGAGCGCAATCATGAGCACTGCCAGACGGTTCATCCTGACACCTCCCTTCAGGAAAGAACTGAAAAATGACGGTCCAACCTGAAGTCCCAGACTGTACACGAACAGTATCAATCCGAAATCCTGGACAAAACTTATGGTTTTGATATTTCCTGTAAAACCGAAATGAGCTACTACGATACCGGTAAAGAGTACGAATGCCACTCCGAATGACACTCCGCGGAACTTGAGTTTTCCCAACAGGATACCTACGGCAATTACGAATGAATAGAGTAAAAGAAGATGGGCTATTGATTCAGTGTCAAACAGAAGTGTTTTAATCCAATCCATTATTTTTCAGTGTTTTAAATGTCCTTTGAAGCACCCTCGCGAATTCAGGTGCAAAGGTACGCACATTTACCGCTCATTGTCATCGGAAGCCTATTATAAATCCTTAAAAATTTATAGATATTCCGATAATATAAATCTATAAGATTTAAGTAGGTTTAGTCAACCTAATTGTTTACATTTGCACGATAATTGAATTATCCTATCAAACAAGTATATTTTTATGTCAAACAAGAAAGAAAAACTCTTCTCAGAGTTCCCACCGGTGTCTACCGAGGAGTGGATGGCCAAGATCACCGAGGATCTTAAAGGTGCGGATTTTGAGAAGAAACTCGTCTGGAGAACCAATGAGGGTTTCAAGGTCCAGCCGTTCTACCGCCAGGAGGACCTCAAAGGTCTTGACACAGAGACCAAACCCGGAGAATTTCCTTACAAGCGCGGCACGAAAGCATGCAACACCTGGTATGTACGTCAGGGCATCAGCACAAAGGACATCAAGGAGGCTAACGCAAAGGCTCTGGACATCCTGAACAAGGGTGTCGATTCACTGAGCTTCTGCTGCCGCGGCCGTCTTATCGAAGGTGCCGACCTGGAGGCTCTGCTCAAGGACATCTGCGCCGATTGCATTGAGCTCAATTTCAGCACAAAGCCCCAGCTGGCATGTGCACAGGCTCAGGCTCTGGTTGACTATTTCACCAAGAAAGGTTATGACCTGAGCGCCCTGAAGGGTTCAATCAGCTATGACCCAATAGCATCAATGCTCAAGAGCGGTATCGAGTGCGGCTTTGAGGATGCAGCCAAACTGATTGAGATACTTAAGCCCCTCAAGAAGTTCCGCGCCCTTACCGTCAAGGCTTCAATGCTCACTGATTCAGGTGCTTTCTGCTATCAGGAGCTGGGTTACGCCCTTGCCTGGGGTAACGAATACATGCGTACCCTCACCGAGGCCGGCGTTCCTGCCGATGCAGTTGCCAAGAAGATACAGTTCAACCTGGGTATAGGCTCCAACTACTTCATGGAGATTGCAAAGTTCCGCGCAGCACGTATGCTTTGGGCCAAGATAGTCGAGGCCTACAAGCCCGAGTGCCACTGCCAGGACAAGCCCGAGGACGGTATTTGCCGCTGTGCCTGCAAGATGCATATCAACGCAGTCACCACCAAGTATAACCAGACACTGTTTGACCCGTATGTAAACCTGCTGCGTTCACAGACCGAGGCCATGAGTGCCGCTCTGGCTGGTGTAAACTCAATAACAGTCACTCCGTTTGACGCCGCATATGAGACTCCCGATGATTTCTCGGAGCGTCTGGCCCGCAACCAGCAGCTGCTGCTCAAGGAGGAGTCACACCTTGATAAGGTTGTCGATCCCGCCGGCGGTTCATACTACGTGGAGAATCTGACCGAGGCTCTGGCCGAGCAGGCCTGGAACCTGTTCCTCTCTGTCGAGGATGAGGGCGGCATGCTGGCAATGGTCAAGGCCGGCAAGGTTCAGGAGGCAGTCAATGCCACCAACGCCACCCGCCACGACAACGCAGCCAAGCGCAAGGAGTCACTTCTGGGAACCAACCAGTTCCCCAACATCAAGGAGATGTCCGATGGCCGTGCTCCCAAGACCTGCTCTTGCTGCTGCAAGGCTGAGGGCAATCCCACCATCGCAACCCTTGACAGCGCACGCATAGCTTCACAGTTTGAGGAGCTCCGCTTAGCCACTGAAGCCAGCGGCCGTCGTCCCAAAGTATTCATGCTTACCATCGGTAACCTTGCAATGCGTCAGGCACGCGCCCAGTTCTCAGGTAACTTCTTTGGTTGCGCAGGCTACGAGATTATTGACAACTTGGGCTTCAAGACCGTTGAGGACGGAGCCGAGGCAGCCCGCAAAGCAGGTGCCGACATCGTGGTGCTCTGCTCAAGCGACGATGAGTACGCCGAGTACGGTCCCGCCGCATTCAAGGCAGTAGGTGACAGCGCAATATTCGTGATTGCCGGTAACCCCGCCTGCATCGAGGACCTCAAGGCCGCAGGCATTGAGAACTACGTTCACGTACGCTGCAACGTACTTGAGACACTGAGAGATTTCAACAGCAAGCTTAACATCAAATAATCCGTAGTTATGAAACCTGATTTTAAGAACATCGACATAAAGGCTGCAGCTCCCGCAGGGAAGCTTTGCGGCTGCAAGGCAAAGAAAGCAGGTGCAGACGAGATCTGGAAGACTCCGGAGCACATTGAAGTAAAGCCTGTATATACAAAGGAGGACCTGGAGGGCATGGAGCATCTGAACTATGCCGCCGGTATCGCCCCCAACCTGCGTGGTCCCTACTCCACCATGTATGTAATGCGTCCCTGGACCATCCGTCAGTATGCCGGATTCTCCACCGCCGAGGAGTCCAACGCATTCTACCGCCGTAACCTGGCCGCCGGTCAGAAGGGTCTGTCAGTCGCGTTTGACCTTGCCACCCACCGCGGTTACGATGCCGATCACGAGCGTGTGGTTGGTGACGTTGGTAAGGCCGGTGTATCCATCTGCTCAGTAGAGGATATGAAGGTGCTGTTTGACGGAATACCTCTTAACAAGATGTCAGTTTCAATGACCATGAACGGTGCCGTTCTGCCTATCCTGGCCTTCTACATCGTATCAGGTCTGGAGCAGGGCGCCACTCTCGAGGAACTTCAGGGAACCATCCAGAACGATATCCTCAAGGAGTTCATGGTGCGTAACACCTACATCTATCCGCCTAAGTTCTCAATGAAGATCATCGCCGACATATTCGAGTACACATCACAGAATATGCCCAAGTTCAACTCCATATCAATCTCCGGTTACCACATGCAGGAGGCAGGTGCAACCGCCGATATCGAGTTGGCTTACACTCTGGCCGATGGTATGGAGTATCTGCGTGCAGGTATCAATGCCGGCATGAACATCGATACATTCGCACCGCGTCTGTCATTCTTCTGGGCTATCGGTACCAACCACCTCATGGAGATTGCCAAGATGCGTGCAGCCCGTCTGCTCTGGGCCAAGATAACCAAGAGCTTCGGCGCCAAGAACCCCAAGTCAATGGCTCTGCGTACACACTGCCAGACTTCAGGTTGGTCACTCACCGAGCAGGATCCGTTCAACAACGTAGGACGTACCTGCATCGAGGCTATGGCAGCAGCTCTGGGTCACACCCAGTCACTGCACACCAACGCCCTTGACGAGGCTATCGCACTGCCTACTGATTTCTCGGCCCGTATTGCCCGTAACACCCAGATTTACATCCAGGAGGAGACAAACGTATGCCGTGAGGTTGACCCGTGGGCAGGCTCATACTACATTGAGTCTCTGACCAACGAGATTGCCCACAAGGCATGGGAGCACATCCAGGAGATTGAGAAACTGGGTGGCATGGCCAAGGCCATCGAGACCGGTCTGCCTAAGATGCGTATCGAGGAGGCAGCTGCCCGCACCCAGGCCCGTATAGACTGCGGTACCCAGACCATCGTAGGTACCAACAAGTACCGTCTGGATCACGAGGATCCCATCGATATCCTTGAGATCGACAACACCGCAGTACGCAACCAGCAGATTGAGCGCTTGAAACAGCTCCGCGCCAACCGCAACGAGGCCGATGTACAGAAGGCTCTTGATGCCATTACCAAGTGCGTCGAGACCGGACAGGGCAACCTGCTTGCACTTGCCGTCGAGGCCGCCAAGGTGCGTGCATCACTGGGTGAGATTTCATATGCCTGCGAGAAGGTTGTAGGCCGTTATAAAGCAGTAATCAGAACAATTTCAGGCGTGTATTCATCAGAAAGCAAGAAAGACGCAGACTTTGAGAAAGCCTGCCAGCTTACAGCAGAGTTCGCAAAGAAGGAGGGCCGTCAGCCCCGTATCA
>Ga0310690_10003771_pt1 | contig 22278 bp, 22 predicted proteins | sample AusTroGonzalo_MG_2_FD_207661 | JGI IMG/M metagenome (GOLD analysis project Ga0310690, IMG submission 207661) | Bovine rumen microbial communities from tropical cattle in Woodstock, Queensland, Australia - Gonzalo_04 (v2) (version 2) | ecosystem: Host-associated > Mammals > Digestive system >... | reverse complement strand
TAATTAAGAAAGATGCTTCACCTTCACTTAATTTAAATACTTCTCTTAAGTATTGAATTTCTGATTTATCTTGTGCCAAGAACAATTTTGTTTCTGAAGAAGTAAGTACTGCTTGTGCTTCTTTCTTCTCATAAAAGTCTTGGAACTTCTGTGAAGCGACTAGTAAGGATACATTTCTTTTTCTGGCACGTCTAGCCATTGTATTTAAGAAATCTACTGCTTCAGGGAATGGAAGTAACATCCACGCCTCATCAATAATAACTCTCTTCTTCATTGCCTTTGTTCTATCTTCACTATTTTTCTTTACATATTTTTCCCAAACCCATGATAGTAAAACTTGTTGTGCAAGAGGACGCGCAAATCTTTCCTCTAATTGAGAAATATCCAAATTGATAAATGGCATACCTTCCAATAATTCAAATGTTGACTGTCCGTCAAAATAAGCCATTTGTCCTTGTAATTCTCTTACATATTGTTTCATAACTTTTACTAAATAACTATAGTGAAATCTATAATCTGGATTCTCATTTTCTTGGGCCTTTTTACAAATTCTTTTATACCAAGAACCAATCGTTGGCATTTCTTTTTTCGTTCTACCTAAATAATTTTGAGAAATGTCAATTCCCGTTCCTTCTCTCAAATATAAACTTTCTACATTATTTGTAATACCTAATGCTGTATACTCTTCTAAAACAGATTCTGATATAATCTGTTTGGTTAATTCGTTAACTTCTTTTGATTTTGTGCTTCCTCTTGCCATTGTAAGCAAGCCTTGTGTAACGTCTTCTACCTTATTTTCAATGTTTAACATCGTTCTTTCTTTTCCTGTAATCTCATCTTTTACAATTTCAGGCTCAATATCAAACAAATTAATAATGGTATTAGAGTTTGGACTAATAACAACATTAACGCCTCCAAGACTTTCTGCAACAATTCCATACTCACCGCTCAGCGTCTAAGGCTAAACTATCAATTCCCATCAAAATAGAAGAACGTGCTGACAACATTTTAACAGTAACAGATTTACCAGCACCAGATTTACCAAAAATAACCATATTGTAATTGGTTAATTTTGCACTAAAATTATCAAATAAAATAGGAAGTCCTGTTTGTTTATTAAATCCTAAAGGAATTCCATTATCATGTCCTATATCTGATGTGAAGAATGGAAATACTGTAGACATTGCTCTTCTATCGAAAGTATGACTTTTATTTAATTTATTATCATTATAAGGCATATTGGTTCTAAAAGCTGCATCTTGTATTGCCCAAGCAGGTTTTATGTCAATTAAAGTTTTTGCCATTTCGTTTGTTAATAACTCTGTATATTTATCTAATTCCTCCATGCTATAAGCAAATAATGTTGCAACTATCGTAGAACTAAATAATCTATTCAATCCGAGAAGCAATGGTATCTCTTAACTCTTCTGCCTCCATTCTTTTCTGTAGAATAACTCTTTCTCTGTTGATATCTCCTCTATCTTGTGCAACGATTCTTTCAGACTCTAACTCGTTAATGGTTCTATTTAAGTCTGTTTGTGAAGTTGACTCATTAACTGGTGCTATAAATACAGAAACATTAATATCTCCAAACGTATACATTCCTCTTAAAAATTCAGGAAAAGTACACATTCTAGGAAGAACAGATACTAACATAGATCTTGCAAAACGTGTTCTAGATGACATAATTGCAATATGATTTGTATAACTAGCATCAATGCCACCTGGAGCAATGATATCTTTTAGTGTGCTTTGATTCTTCTTCAACAATGTACTACTTTCTTTTGTTTTCGCAGTATCCATTGAAACATTTTCGGTTGTTTTCTTTCCCTTACCAAACATATCTTTTCCCTCCTACTCTTCTGTATCTTCTTTTCTTTTCTTAACAATTCTTCTAGCGGCAAAACTAGATTTTGGTATCTTTTCTTCTTTTTCTTCTTCCGCTTTTTGAGTTGTATCTTCTTTTTCTTCTACATTAGCACCTTTTATTTCTTCTGTAGCCATATCAAATATTCTAGGGTCTAATTGATCTTCATATTGATTCAATAAATTAAGCGCTTTTTCCTTAATCTTTTGGCTTCTTTCTATTTCTTTTTGTTTCTCCTCAAACTGTCTACGTTTATCTGCTTTTAAAATACTATCTGTTGTTAAGTCAATTGCTGCAATATTAATCTCTTCATCTAATTTTTCTTGTCTCTTTTCTAAGACATCTTTACCTGTAGAATACAAATTATCATATTGTGCGTCTAACATGGTATTGATTTGATATAATTCCGAATCATCTCTATTATAAGCAACAAATAGAAGCTCTGCTAACTCTTCAGAATTTAATATTCTACCAGTTACTTGTGATGTTCCAAGAGCACTAATAATGTTTTGGCTTCTTGTATATAACTCAGAAAAACAAATATTATTAATTTCATCTTTAGAATAATTGCTAAGATTGCCCCCTATTTCTGCTGTATAATATGATAGAATAACATATGTTCTTTGTTGTAAAATATTTTTATTGGAACTCAATCTTTCTACATATTCTGTAATATTTTGTCCATATTCTAAGACACTTGTTTTTCTTCTTTTCTCAAACTCTAGTCTCTCTACCATCGCTTTGTTACCAGAAACTCTTGCTTGTCTTAACTTCTGCTCTACTTTTCTTAAATCTTCTGTTACAGCTTCTACTCTACTTCTATATTCATTAATGATGGTTCTTAAATTTAAAGTTCTACTTTGGACATATAATTGGATTGGAAATCTAAGAGTATTTAAGAATTGAACAAATCCTTCTTCTACACCCATCTTTTCATCTGAACTCATTAAATCATAGTTAACACCATTGCATTGCACTACCATGACAAATTGATTTCTGTTTTTGCGAACAATCATATTATCAACAATCTCATCAAATTCCATAAAGTCATGCATCGATTCCACACTAAGCACACCTTGAAATTTTCCGAAATCCCCGCCTATAGCTTCTTTGGATTTGTCATCATCTCCAGAAACGCCATCTAAAATAATATCTTTTTCTGGTTCATCATTATCATCTTTCTTTTTAGAAATATAAACTAACATTCCTATTAAAACAAATAAAACAATGATTACCACAAAAATGATAATTTCAAAGAGCATAATTCTGCTATCTACATTTCCACCCATTTTTTATTTTTCCTCCTTTGTAACCGTTTGTACATCTGTATTAACTGTATTAACATACGTATAGATTTTTCTATTTTTCTTAAATTTAAAATATCGAATAATAATATCGCTAATAGATTCTCCACCTATTTTTTTCGTTACCGGTAAACCAACAATTGTAGGAATTTTTAAAGCACCCACGCAATACCCTATTACAGCAAATATGGCTAAAACTATCAAGCCAACCGTTTTTAAATTTACCATAGAAAATATCAAATAAAATAAAAATCCTACTACTGCTCCTAACACTGTAGTAATCATAGATTTAATTGAAAAAATATATAATAATCTTGTTTCACCTTTATAATTACGAGGTATATAATAAGTTCCCATAATTAATTTTCCTCCCTTGTATGATAGAATTTACATTTGTGCCTTTGCTAACTCGGCAATGGTCGTAAGGAGCCCAATAAATTGTTCTGCAAAAATAAATAGTATGGCTAATGCAACTGTGACGACTATCGTCGTTTTTGCTCCAGCTATATCTTTACCGTTGTTTTTATTACTAATAGCAACAGCCGTAAACGCAATATCTACCATAAAAATTCCTACTCCTATTGCTCTTACCGCATTATAAAAATCGTCTGTTACATTTGTAATTTCTGTGACATCGATAGAATTTCCAGCATTTCTTTCTGCCTCTTCATCAAATTTTTTAGCATCACTAAAAAGTTTTTCAAAAAAACTGTATGCATACGTTTTATGAGGAACAAAAATCATGCTAATAGCTTGTATTATCACAAAAACGATTATAATACTTATGATTTTTTTACTTGTTTTCATATTTTTCACTCCTATTTCTCCCGATAATATACCTATATATATTAATTATAATAAAGAAACAATTTTTTTTCAACATAATTTGCGTATATTTTTCATTTTTAATCTGTTTGTAATATAAAAAAATAAGCCTTTCATTCTTATCATGAAAGACTTGATTTTTTTATTAATTATACTCCTGTTAAATAAGAAAGTAGGTACATTCCAGAAATTGCTAAAGCACCACAAAACAATAACCATCTTATTCTATTTCTACTTGCCGCCTTGTCTGTAGCAGCAGTTGCTATAAAATATTGAATACCTGCTAAGGTAAGTCGAATCAAAAAATACCCTGTCACAAATATCTCTGCAAAAACAATTAATCCTTTTACAACTGTTGCGCCAAATCTTGTTAACCCTCCTCTAACAGCAGTATTCGCTGCCAAGGCAGGTGTAACCATTATTCCGTTTATTATAATAAATAGTATCAAACAGGTATATAGTAGTTTTACCGTTTTCCTCATTTTTAAACTCATCTTTTTAGTCCTCCTGCGCTTTAGTTAAAAACTTGCACCATAATATCTTTTATTAAATGTGCCAAAAACTCTAATATATAACTAGCTCCCAAAAAAATTGCTATACCTATCGCAAAATTGGTTAATTGCCTTCCTTTGATATCTGCTCTTCTTTCCACACTACCTGGCATTCCTCTACCATCAGCGGTAAAGTAACTAATACTCATTACTGTAAGCATTACAAGAGCCAAGCCGACTCCCACAAGCCTAATAATATGTAATATATTACCCAAAGCGAAACGCTCTCCACTAGCAATTCTTTCTATCACTTCATTATTGGCATTATCTAAAAAACCAAGAAAAAATGGCATATTAATTCCTCCCTTTAAACATTATTTAAGTTTGCTTCGATAAACATCTGTAATATCTTTAATATACCAGAAACACCGAATAATATTACTGCACCAACAATATAACCTGTAAGATCTTTTTTAGCCTCTGCTTTTCCTTCAGCACCTTTACTAACATATTGTATACCAATTACTACTAACATAATAATGGCAATACCAGCACCAACCGTAGACATCATATTAATAATTGCTCCCATTACTTGAGTTACTTTTTCACCTGCTCTACCAGAATTTCCATTTTCATAAGATTTAAAATCAGGTACCCAAGTAGCCAAAGTATGGTTACATACTATGAAACTCATTACTAATAATATTAACACCACCAAAAGTGTTTTTACTATTTTTTTATTTTTCATTGTTATTTACCTCCCATTGCTCTATCGCTTCGTTTTATACTATAACATCTTCTACAAACCATTCAATTAGTGTTAAAATTCCAGTAGCTCCAAATAAGATTGCTGCTCCAATTAAATACGTTGGAATATCTGTTTTTAATTGTGCTTTTATTTGTGGGCTTCCTGACATATACTTTATAGCTACTGCAATTAACATAATAATTGCCCATCCAAAAGCAATAATTCTAACTAAGTTTAGTATTACAGCAAATACTTTAAAAATGAATTTAGCAATTGTGCCATTTGTATTGCCAATTTTCATATAAGCCACACTATTATGAGAATCAAATTGTTTCGTATTCGTATATTGATCATCAATAGCCAAAGAATACACTGGTAACACTGCTGTTATCAATAATACTCCTAAAAACAATGCTATTATGAATTTTATTAATCCCCATTTTCTCATCATTTTTTCTTTCCTTTTACTTATTTTTCTACAAAAATCTCCACTTTAATATATTATACACTAAACTTTTTTTGATTTCAACATTCTTTTCAACATTCTTAAAAAATTTATGAAACTTTTAACTTTTTTTGAAAAATGACTTGAATTTTAAGAATATCTATGCTATTATATATGAGTACTTTTGGTGCAGTAGCTCAGCTGGATAGAGCAACGGCCTTCTAAGCCGTGGGTCGGGAGTTCGAATCTCTTCTGCATCACCAAAACTAAAAAAATAGCTATCTTTACACTATTTCAATGTAAGATAGCTATTTTTATTTTGCATTTAATCTATATATTCGCCACTCATTGTAAAGCTAATTGCTCCACCTTTATTAGAAGCATACGCTTTCTTGGCATTTGACGATGGTGCATATTGAAATGTATAATCTCCATCACAATTCTTTTTCAAAGTCACATAGGTATTTCCCTCCATTGTATCTTCAATTAAATATGGATTATATGGGTAATTATTATCATAAACATATAATCTATATTCATTTCCAACCGCATCCATTCTTTCAATCGCATAACCATTGATTGCATGACGCCCACCGCATAAAATTCTTTCTATATTAATCGTAATAATTTTTCCATTGTCAAATATTTTTTCTATTTTTTCGATTTGTTTTTTAGTAACTAAATTATTTTGATGAACTGTGTAATCAACTCTTCCAACAAAATAGTTCAAACCTCCTTCTAGCCCCTCTTCAAAATCAATACCATTTACCTGATTATAATTAGCCACTATTTCAGAAATAATCTCTTTATCATGTTTATTTTTCAATTCGTCTCTTGATTCGAGAATAGGGTAAGCTATATAGTTATCTTCTGTTGGCAATTCAAATTGTGGATGATTTATTTTATAACCATAAAGAGCTTTCGTTTCAATTAATGTTTTAAAATATGGACGAGACAAATACCAACCATAAGTATCTTCATAAATTGGCATCAAACTATTGTAAACTTTTTCAGTTACAGATGCCATTCCAGCACAAAATCCAGCTTGACCTTCTAATTCAAAATTAGAAAATGAAAATCCATTAACATTATATCTAAAACCAGAATCATGAACATCTTCTGTTCCAATAGGCCCTACTATTCTACCATCAATAGGAAGGTTCGTATCGTCTCTAGGATTACTAATCATTTCATAATAAAGATTACCATCTTTGTCTTTCTTTAATTTTCCAATTTCATCTTTATCTGAAATTCCGTCTCCATCTGAATCAGCTGTATATGGAAAAGTATAAATCATTTCTCCAAATTGATTTCTCATTCCGGATATTTCAATTCCATCTGGAATGCCATCTTTATCTCCATCTAATTCTCCATCAACTCCCACAACTGCATTTGTAATATCCAAGAAAATATAAGCCAAACTTGTTTCGTCTATTTCATAAAATTTTCCACCAGTTTTTTCTGCTAAATCTTTAATAACTGAAAAATTTAATGTTGAACCAGATGGTTTTAATCCAATTGTGAATATCGTTGCTTTTGCTTCGGCTGCTAATTCAACTAAAGACTCTACATTACTGCTTAAACTAGAATCCTCTCCATCCGTTAGTAGAATAATAATCCTATAATTTTTGGCTTTTTCATTTTCAAAAAGATGAATACCTTCTTTAACAGCTCCTACGATGTTTGTGTCCCCTGAACTTTTAAATTGATTTAGTGCATCTTCAGCTTTTGAAGCATCATTGGTAAATTCTTGGACCACTTCACTTCCAGAACTAAATTTCATTATTAGATATCTATCTTTATCACTAAGTGCGTAGACTGCAGATTTCGTTGCATCTAATCTTTTTTTATCTTTATCATTGCTTGACATTGAACCTGAATCATCCACTATAAATTCTACACTAAATTTACTATCTTCTTCTCTAATTTTGGCAATTTCTTTTTTCCAAGCCTCTTCCCAAACAGAACGGTTTACAATGACATATTGACTAAAATGTTTTGTTGTAAATGTAATCGTTTCATCTTCTGGATCAACTTTTGTTTTCATTTCTACCATTTTATTGGTCTTCTCGTTATACCACATAACCACTAAATCATTAGGATCTGTTCCTTCTGGAAGATTGTCTGCATTATATTCTATTGTTACTTTAGCTTCTTTTAATTGGCTATTTGAAAAATCTCCTGAAATATCAAATGCGTCTCCTATTTTCCCAGCTGTTGTATTAACTAATTCTGTAGTATTCTCCAAGTTTACTATGTCTACTTTAGGCATTGGATTTCCTATTACATCATAATCCACTTTTATTTTTTCAATAATAGCATCCTCTGAATCTGCTAAATTGACTTCCTTACTTTTTTGTGTAAATCCAAAAAATGTAAAATATATTAATAGTGCATCTAGGAGTAAGAAAAGTATTAAAAATAGTATCATATATTTTCTAAAAAATTTTTTCATTATTTTTCTTCTCCTTTCAAATATGTTTTATAATTTTTATTTGTTGTAATCACAAAATCTTTTGCATTATCATCCTCATCTATTGAGATTTCTAATGTTTTATCAGTTATTTTATAGTCATCAAATTCCGTATATTTCCCATTATAATATGTTAACAATATGACATCTGTACTAGAAGATAATTTATACTCTATCCTTCCTTCAAAGCCATACACCGAAAAAATCTTTTCCTCTGTATGCAAATTAGAATCGGTAGTAAATTCTTCAAATTTTCCTTTTGCTTGAGCTTCAACCGTGCTCGGAATTAAAGTAACATTTTTGTTTTTGGTTTCTATTTTGGTAAAATGGTACTTACCTTCATCAACTTTTTCATTAATATCTAATTTTAAAGTAATTTTTGCATAATCTGAAATTCCATCCTCTGCTGTAGAATATTTTAACGGATCTGAACTATGTTTTTTCACTTCGTCATAGTCAGAAAGCAAATCTCCATCTGTATCTGAGCTTTCAGGATTTGTTCCAAGATTTACTTCTTCTTCATTTGTTAACCCATCTTCATCATTATCTTCTTCCTTGTTATCATCAGAAAGTTCAAATTTTGCATTATATTCGATATCATTATCCTTTTCTATTTTTGCAATTGCTTTTCTTTCTGATTTTGTTTCAAATTGTTTAAAATTCTTGTTTGCAAAGATTTGTTTCATTACAATAATAACCGTTAGCAAAATGACAAATAGCAAAATTAGAATAAGTGTCATTCTAGATTCAATTTTATAAACTTTTTCATGAAATCTTGCTTTTTTCTCCTCCGCTAACTTTTCAAGGTTTTCACCGCAATTGGGGCAAAAACCTTGCTTTTTGATTTTTTTCTTACATTTTGGACAAATCATAAGTAGCCTCCTTAAATTAATTTTCAAATGCGATTATATCACAATTAACACTAAATATAAAGCACTTAAATTTAAGCTTTTTTTAAATTACTCTTGATTTTTGAAAAAAACTATGCTAAACTATTTAAGTGTCTGAAACATATTCCGTTTTAGAAAAAATAGTTCGAGGTGTGGCTCAGTTGGTAGAGCGCGTGGTTTGGGACCATGAGGTCGCAGGTTCGATCCCTGTCACCTCGACCATAAAAGACTTGTAGCTAAAAAACTACAAGTTTTTATTTTTATCCAAAATTATCCATTACTATAAGAAAAAGGGATATGGGCCTATAAAAAGCCCATATCCCTTTGTTTATTTTTTTGATTCATCTGTTTTTATTTTTCTTGGTGGAAAGCCATAAGTAACATATACTGGCTTGTGTCCGTTTTTTTCGCAACCTGTTGTTCTAACCCTTGGACCACCTTTTGATAAAAGGTCTCTTAGGACTAAAAGGTCCTTTTCTCTTTTTGCCATTTATTCACTCTCCTCGGTTTCAGACATGTCTTTGCTTTTTAATCCATCTTGCTCTCTGGGTGTCTCCCATGTCCATGAAGGCAACGGCATAGGAGGAACACCATTTAAATCCAAATGACATGTGCCACGTTCCCCTTCATCTTCCTCTTTTGGAATAATCGTGACTTTCTTTAATGGATTAATTCTCATTTTGAGTTCTCCTCTTTTTGATTACCCTTGCTTTTGACAATAGCTATTCCATCTTGATTAGCTTTTCCTATTACGATAGTACAATATAGCATGACAATTATTTGCATCCATACGTACCCTCGTGAAAAACTTTGATTATTGGTTATTGTCATTGCAATATTATAAAACAAAAATGACACTAAAGGAAAATTAAGTATAATGACAATAATAAGGTTTCTTTTAGCAATGTATTCTTTTTCAAAAACATATCCGATGCTTAATACCAAAAATACATAAAAAATCACAGAAAAAACTCCAACCAAAACACCCTCTATAACAGAAATGACTAACGAGGGATGGGTGCTCCGTAAAATATTACTACAAATACTTCCTCCTATAGATCCAATGACAAAAAAGACAAACGATACAATAACAAGTTTTTCCTTCATCTTATTTTTCATTTATCTTTTCTCTCCATTCGATTGCTTATCATCACTTTCTAATTCGCCTTGCTTCTTGGTTATTCTCAATGTCCAATAAGGATCTTCATGAGGACTTGTAGGAGAAGGCATCTCTCCAAGATAATCTAATGCTGGTCCTGGATGAGAATTAGTATTTGGTTTGCTACGTTTCCTAGACTTAATAAACAAATTCTATCACCCTACTTCTTAATTAAGATTATATCGTTACTAATCATTTCTGATTAGATTAATAGGGAATAACTTTATAAAAATGGCTATATATACCAATTGCATTGTATTATATCATACATCAAATAAATAATCAAACCAAAAAGATATCCTTTATAAAAACTATTTTACCATACTTTTATCTTTCTATATCTGTTTCTACTTCTTTTTCTTTTTTTAAAATCTCTTGTAATCTTGGACTTGCATACTTTATTGCATTTGCACTATTTTTGATTGCTTTTAATACAATTTCTTTATCATCTTTTAAAGTTCCTGAAGCATATTTCAGTGCTATTCCGCAACCTCTTACTGCTTCCATAACAAGTTGTTTATCCTGTTGTAATGTTTCATCCGCATATTCTAAAGCTAACGGCTTACTTAAAATGGCAGTTCTCACTATTTCTCTATCCTTTTTGTCACCTTCTGTTAAATATTGTAAAATATATCCATCGATTGCCAAAAATTTTAAAAGCAACTCTTTATTATCTTTTGAATGAACTTTCGTCAAAGTATAATTGACAATTGCATCATACTTATCTCTATCTGCATTGTTTCCATTCTCAATTCCTTCGTTTCGATAGATTTTAAAAGAGCCAAGTAAATACCTTTCAAAATATCTATTTCCCTTTATAAGTTCATTTAAAAGATATTGATAAATATTATCGTCTCTTTTCATATATTGATAGAAACTTTCTTCATCTTCCACTTTTCCAGTAATTAATAATTCTTGCGCCCATTTTTTCATACTATAAGCAATAAGCAATATTTCTTTATCATATCTTATAGTTTCATCCAAAAATTGAATGGCTTCTCTATTACTTTTTACTGCTAAAACAGCTATTTCCTTGCTTTTTCTTAATTTTGAACCAATAAATCTTACCATTGTTCCTTCTTTTTTTATCGCTTCGATTGCTATTTCTCTATCTTCTTTTAATTCTTCACTTGCGTACTCTATAGCAAATCCATTACTCTTCACAGCTTCCAAAACAATTTCTCTATTTTTTGCAAATTGCTTATCTGCAAATTTTAGTGCTCTACCACATCGTTTACAAGCTTCTAATACTATTTTTCTATCTTTTTTAAAATCCTCGCTTGCAAATTCAAGTTCTGCTCCGCCCTGCATTACAGCTTCTAGAACAATTCTTCTATCACCTCTTAAGTCTTCCGGCAAAAACTCTAAAATTTTATTTCCTTTTCTAATTAATACTAAAGCTTCTTCTCTACTATTTAACGCTCTTTGAAGTTTTTCCTTGTCGCAAGTTGTATAGAAAAACTGCAATTTATCTTCTTTGATATCGAATAATAGATTAGCAACATCTAACACTCTAGAAATATCAACAGAATCATTATACTGTTCTGGCAATTCCCTACGAAGCAATGCTTTTAATTTTTGTTCTTTTTCAAAAGTTAAGTTTCTAGCGAGTTCAAAAATTTTTGCAACAACATATGTATAATTCTGAATTAAAATTTCATCAAAAGTGCCATTTGGCATTCTTATTTCAATTCTTCTTCCATAAGCAGGTTGATCCAAATCTTCATAAGAAATCATTTTATTATTAGTTTTATATACCGCCTTTAAAGAAATAGATTTATCTTTTCTCGTTTGAAAATCTCCACTAAATCCACAGGCATTTAGTAATCTGTTGATATCTTGATTTTCTTCATCCTTGATGATGCTTAGCCCTTTTCTTATCTTCTCTGCTATCGGCATAGCATAGCTTGCCCTAAAATCACCTTTTATCGCGTGAGTTCTAATTTTTTTTCCCTCTGCGAAATAACGATATAATTCCGGCTCACAAGCAGCAATGATTCTTAGAAAATTATACCAGTTTTGATAATTATTTCCTAAAGCTTGAACTCCAACATTTATGTGGACACTACAATTCTCAGTACATTTCGCATGCTCTTTTAAACAATCACATGCTGTTTTTATATCAAGCCAAGTTTCTTCTGAGTCAATAAGAATTGGTGTTACAATTTCTGAACCAGTGCTATACTCTATTCCACCATATTCGTTTTCCTCATACCAAATCGTTGTTTCTTCAACCGCATGAAAACCTAAATGATTAAATAGTAATTTGGCATTATATTCTTCCATTAATGCATCCAATCTTCTGTGATCAATAAAAGCTTCTAATTCAAATCCAAATCTAAAAGATTCCTCCAATCCTAATCTGTTTTTATAAAAAGGCTTAAACACTTGTACTCCATCTAGTTTTTCTTCCGTAATTTTTGTAACTAATTCTTCATTACGCATATTACCCTTTCCTTTCTATACTTTTAATTTTATGTCAACACCATATCAGAGAAAATGGAATTTGTCCATGTTTTTTCAATCTATTTGGTTTTATAAAAAAGGTAAAAAAGCAAATAAATTGTTAAAATTTATTTGCTTTTTTCTTTATCTCTCTTTACCTTTCGTTCTTTGTGTTAAATCTTTCCAAGTAATCGTTTTTAATCTGTCTTTACTTTTTCCAAGAAGAATCGCATCTGGTGCAATACCAGCCTGCTCAATTCCTGATACAATCGTATCATAATATTTATTCTCGTCTTCTATTTGACCAGGTAACGCTCTAATTCCTCTCATAATAAAACTTGCAATTTCTGCATTTCTAACTCTCAAACGATTTTGTCTTATCAATCTACTTGTATCTGCATTCAGTTTTTCAATCAGTCCTTCTACTAAAAATTCGTTTGCATCATCATATCTTTCACTAGCAATTAAACCATCCACAATTGCGCCTAATACGACACTTTGATTAGGATGAATTTGTAGCAATCTGTGATACGTTCTAACAATATCTGTCATATCTTTTCCGTTATTTCTTATCCAATCAGATATTTGTTTTACAATCTGTCTTCTTGATCCTTCTATAGAAGGCATTTGTAATCTTTTCATTGTTTCATTTGGTGCCGTTTCTTCCACAAATTGTTTTCTTCTTTCATAGAAGTCTTGTGCCTCTTGGTCTATTAATTCTTGCATTTTTTCCGCATCATATTCTTCTGCAAAAAGCGATTTTGCCATTTCTCTAACCACTTCTGTAGGTGTATCCACGTCAAAAACTTTTTTCTTTTGCTCTGCTAATCTATGTTTAATTTTAGCTTCAAAAGAAGAAGCTGTTAATTCTTTGCTTTTAGCTAAAAATAACTTAATTCTTTCTAACAATTCTTCCAATTTCTTTGGATCGCTTTCTCTTTCTATGATATGATTAATTGTTTCAGCATATTTATTATGATAAAAAGATCTTTTTCTTTCCAGTTTACGAACACAAGTCGTATCCTCTATTTTTAGAGTTCTGTTACTAGGTAACAAACGATATAGTTTTTCAGCGATATCTAATGGTAACATTTTATCATCTAAATATTCTAGTTTTTTCAATAGCGTATTGACAGAAGTAATTTTGGCCAAAGCAGAAAAACTAGGTAATCTAGAAATTTCTCTTTTTACTTCATTCAGTGTTTCTGTTAATTTTTCAATCTCTTCTTCTGATAATTCTTTGATTTCTGGTTTCGGCGTACCATATTCTGTAGTATATAGTTGCTCATAACGTTCTCTTAACCAATCTAATTTTGTTCTCTTTATAACCGGCTGTTCTTGTTCATTACGTTGTTCCAGTAAAATACGCTTTTCTATGGCATCATAAGCCTTATCCGTCATTCCCAATGAAGCTTTGATAACGTCTTTTTCGTATCCCAAATCCATTAATTCTTTCACTTTATTTTTTAAACCCATTTCTACATCCTCCCAAATCGGCCTTATTATATCACAAATAAGCGTATTTGTAAATAGCACGGGGCTTTAGAAGTTTCTAAAGCCCCGTAACCATACTTTACATAAGTTTTCTCAAATCTTCGAAAAATACTTTGACATAGTCATCGCCCTTATAATCCACTACCTGGCAATAAGCTTTCAGCAGCTGATAGAAAAAGGCCGTCGCAATGTGCGCGTTGTCATGAAACACTTCCATGAACTTTTCCCGCAAACTTTTCCCAAAATCTCCGTTCTTGGTATCTTCTGCTACGCTCGTCACAATGTGATGAAAAGCACCTCTGCTTTTGGTATACGTCGCCACATCCATCGTGACTTTGTCACAAATGGCATCCATGATGGTTTCCACTTTATACTGGAAAAATGGTTCCTGGAAAAGCTTCTCCACCAACTCATCTTCAATGATTTGACATTCTGGTTTAGCCTTAGGATCAACGGGGAATTCCTGTTTTTGGAAGTTATAATTTTGATACTTCAGAACACCTTCCATAAAAGACTTCAGCTTCACAAAACTTCCCTGCGCTTCAAAAGCCTCCATGATACGCCTAGCGCAATAGTTCTTAGCATACAAAAACTGATGATCGTCGTATACTTTCACTTTCTCCATTTCTTCGCGAATTTTTGTCATATTCGAACTATTCAATTGACAAGCAGCCAGCAACATGCTTTTGAAAAAATCCTGATACTTCGGAGAAATCTGAAAAACGCTTTCGCATTTGGAAATAAAGTCTTCAAAGGAATTCGATTGTTTCGCAATTGCTCTCAAAAACTTTTTTCCATTCTCGTCCAGCTTACCCATGTGAGGTCTTTTTTCTTTGTTTTGGATTACACTAGCCTGGGAATCTTTCTTTTCTTCTGCTGCAAGTTCTTCGTTTTCTGCCTTTTGGAGTTCCTCAGGCTTGCTCTCTTCCTTTGCCATTTTTGTAAATTCCTTTTCGCCGTTACTTACATGCTGACTACTTTCCTCACTTTCCATCTCCACGATTCGCAATTCTTCGATGCAAGAAAAGGGTAGTGCAGCAACTGCATTGATAACTTCTTCCGGAAGCTCTTCAAAAGAAAACCGGAGGAAAAGCTTCTTGTTCTCAATGCGCAACTCATTTTCCTGTGCGTACTCTTTGAAAAATGCCTTGAAAAGATCGCCAATTCCACCTCCGCCGTCATCTGGAATGTTTAAGCGCAATTTCAACCTCCGCATGCGTTTCCCTCCTTATGCGTCATCTGGTTTCCTCATACATGAAATTAAACTATCATATATTTACTTCACACTAAAGGTGTGCCTATTATATAACGCTTCTAAGCATATTGCAAGTCTTTTTTTAATTAAAAAAGCAGAAGTTACATAAAACTTCTGCTTTTTGAGTTCTTTTATTCTTATTGTATTTCAATATGTTTTACTTCTGGAAGCGCTTTTTTTTCTTCTTTTTTAGGCACATCAATCCTTAAAATACCATTTTTAAACTCTGCATGAATATCTTCTTCGGCTATTTCATCTCCAACATAGAAATTTCTTGAGCAATGTCCATAAAATCTTTCTTTATGAACAAATCTTTCCTCTTCGTCTTTGTCCTCTTCTTTTTCTACTTTAGCAGTTACTTCTAAGTATCCATCTTTTAATGCAAGACTAATGTTTTCTTTTTCATAGCCAGGCAAATCCATCTCAATTACAAATTTGTCTTTTTTCTCCTTGATATCTGTTTTCATGATAGAACTTTCTCTTCTTGGAAAAAAGTCATCTCCTTTGAAAAAATCATCGAACAAATCAAATTCGTTCCTTCTTCTTGGTATCATCATCATAAAAATCACTCCTTTTCTTCTTTTTATGTGTTGATACTCTTTTCTTGCAAGGGTATGCACATATGTAATTTCTTTTTACAATTATTATTATATCATCATTTTTAGCAATGTCAATAGGAGAGTGCTAATTTTTTTGAGAATTTTATTTCCCCTTTGCTGCTTCTTTAAAAATCTTTTGAAATGCCGTTGGAAGAGCATATTTTTCATTTAACTCATCCATGGAACACCAAATATATTTTGCCTTTTCTTCTTTTATTCTTACCAAATAATTTTTCATTATCCATTCAATATGGGTAAAAATGTGTTTACTTTCTCCTAATTCTTCTATTTCTTCTACTTCCAATCCTTTTTCCGTACAAAACGCCATTGCTTCCTCTTGGCTTAAGAACCCTCCTTGATTTGGTAATTCATATAACCCAAATAATACACCTTTTTCCGTTCTTTTTTGCAATGCTATTTTTTGATCTTGACTAATCATCAAGAAAACTGTTTTCTCTTCCCTTTTCCTTTTTAACTTTTTGATTCTTACCGGTATTTCTTTTGTTAAGTTCTTTTGGAAAGCAATACATTGTTCTTTAAGAGGACATGTTTGGCAATCTGGTACTCCATTTGGCAAACATAAGATTTCCCCTAATTCCATGATAGCTTCATTAAATAATCCTGCTTCTATTGGTAAAATGGATTTTACTTTTGCTTCAATTTCTTTTTTGGTTTCTGGCAATAACACGTCTTTTTTACTTCCTGTTACTCGAGAAATTACGCGAAGCACATTACCATCTATGGCTGTTACTTTTTCCTCATAACAAATGGAAGCAATTGCTCCTGCTGTATATTCTCCAATACCAGGAAGTTTTAATAATTTTTCATACGTATCTGGCATCTTACCCTTATATTCTTCCATCATCTTTTGCGCCGCTTTTTTCAAGTTTCTCGCACGACTATAATACCCAAGACCTTCCCATAATTTCAATAATCGCTCTTCTGAAATTTCAGCTAAATCTTTTATGGTCGGCAACTCTTCCATAAATCGCGCATAGTATTTTTTAACCGCTTCAATTCTAGTTTGTTGCAACATAATTTCAGAAATCCATACATGATATGGGTCTTGATCTTTTCTCCAAGGCAATTCGCGTTTATTCGTTTTATACCATTTCATCAATGGTTCTACGATTTTCTTTAACTCTTTTTCCATTTTCAACTCCATTTTTCTACCAATAAAAAAGCAAGCAATTATAGATAACTACTTGCTTTTGTTATTACATTCTTGGTTCACAAGTCAAGCTAATTCCTAAATTTTTTAATGCATTTTGTTCACTCTTATCAATAATATAGCTACTATGAGCATCTGCCCCTCTTAGTTTATCCAAATCATTGATGGCTTTTTCAATAATAGGATTCGTTACAGAACAAATACTTAAAGCAATAAGAACTTCTGGTAGATTCAAAGAATAAGACGTATTATAAGATGTTTTTTCTTTCATTTTGTAAATTCCATCTAATATGGTGGAAGAAAGCAAAAACTCTTTATCTGGAATACCTGCAATTTCTTTAATTGCATTCAAAAAGGCAGCACTTGCACAACTTAAAAGTTTCGTTTCTTTTCCCGTAATGATTTTTCCATCATTTAATTTAATGGCTAAAACGTTTGCTCCTTTTTCTAATGCTTTTTCATTCGCAACACGAGCGACTTCTCTATCTTGCATTGCTAAGTTTAATTTGTCCATCAATGATTTGGATTGTTCTACCACATCTTTTTCACATAAGTTTTGCTTATATTCACACAATGTATTATAATACCTTCTAATAATCTCTTCTGTAGATGCTTTCTTAACAACCTCTTCATTTGTAATACATTGTTTTATCATGTTGACACCCATATCGGTAGGTGATTTATAAATTTCTTTTCCTGTAATTTTTAACAAAATATTTTTCAAAATAGGAAACGTAGAAATATCTCTATTATAGTTGACGGCATATTCTCCATAAGCCTCTAAATGAAATGGATCTATCATATTGACATCTTTCAAATCTGCTGTTGCTGCTTCATAAGCAATATTTACTGGATCTAATAAACTTAAATTCCAAACTGGAAATGTTTCAAACTTTGCATACCCAGCTTTTACACCTTTTTTATATTCATGATACATTTGAGAAAGACATGTTCCTAGTTTTCCACTGTTTGGTCCTGGAGCTGCGACAACAACAAGTTTTTTCGTTGTTTCAATATATGGATTTTTTCCGTAGCCCTCTTCACTCACAATTAAATCCACATTATCTGGATAACCTGCCGTTGGTCTATGAATATACATTTTGATGTTTCTTTCTTTTAATAATTGCTCCAATCGAGAAACATTATTGCCTTCATGATACATGGTAACTACTACACTATTAATGGAAATTCCTAATCCTTGCAATTTTTCAATTAATCTTAATAATTCTAGCTCATAACTAATGCCATAATCGGCTCTAATTTTACTCTTCTCAATTGCTGCTGCATTAATACAAAAAATAACTTCCAAATCTTTTTTAAATTGCTGTAATAAACGGATTTTATTATCTGGTCTAAATCCTGGCAAAACTCTTGCCGCATGATAATCATCAAAGATTTTTCCACCGAATTCCATATATAGCTTGTCTCCAAACATTTTAATTCTTTCAAAAATCTTTTCTCCTTGAATTTTCAAATATTTATCACTATCAAATCCTATTTCATTCATTTCTTTATCTCCTCCTAGTACGATTAATGCTTAGCAGCTTTTACCAAACCTATAAATAATGGTGCTGGTTTATTTGGTCTTGACTTCAATTCTGGGTGAAATTGCCCCGCTATAAAATAAGGATGATTTTTTAATTCTACAATCTCTACTAACTCTCCATCTGGTGAAGTTCCTGAGCAAATTAACCCCGCCTTTTCGCATCTTTCTTTGTAATCATTATTGAATTCAAATCTATGTCTATGTCTTTCATCAATTCTCTCTTTTTGATAAACGTTAAACGCAAGTGTTCCTTCTTTTATGACGCATGGATAACTTCCTAGCCTCATCGTTCCGCCCTTTTTCTTAATGTTTTTTTGATCTTCCATAATATGTATCACTGGGTTTTGTGTTGTATCACTAAATTCAGCAGAATTCGCATCTTTGAAACCTAAAACATTCCTAGAAAATTCTACAACTGCCATTTGCATTCCTAGGCATATTCCTAAGAAAGGAACTTTATTTTCTCTTGCATATTTAATGGTTTCAATTTTTCCTTCAATTCCTCTGTTGCCGAAACCTCCCGGAACTATAATTCCATCTAGATTTTTTAATTTTTCATTGACGGTATCCTTGGTAATCGTTTCAGAATCTATTAATTCAATATCCACATTAACATCATTTGCAAAACCGGCATGCTTCACGCTTTCAATGACAGAAATATAGGCATCTTCTAGTCTCACATATTTTCCTACAATTCCGATTTTAACAACACTATTTGCCTTAATTCTTCTTACTTTCTCTATCATCTCTTCCCATTCTGAATTGTCTGGTACATAATTGTCTAATCTCAAGTGGTTGCATACCTCTCTAGCTAGTCCTTCTTTTTCAAGCATTAGGGGAATTGCATACAAGTTATCTGCTGTCAAATTTTGAATAATACTCGTCTTTCTAACATTACAAAATAAAGCTAGTTTCTCTTTTATACTTTCAGATATTGGTAGCTCTGTTCTACAAACCAAAATATTAGGACTGATTCCCATACTTTGAATTTCCTTTACAGAATGCTGCGTTGGTTTTGATTTAATCTCATTAGAACCACTAATATAAGGAAGAAGCGTTACATGAATAAATAATACATCTTCTTTATTTTTTTCTAATCCAATTTGTCTTACAGCTTCAATAATAGATAAACCTTCTATGTCTCCGATGGTTCCACCTATTTCTGTAATCACAATATCAATATCGGTATCTTCAAAACTATAAATTTTCTCTTTAATCTCATTCGTAACATGCGGAATTACTTGAACTGTTTTTCCTAAATAATCCCCTTTTCTCTCTTTTTCAATAACACTCCAATAAATTTGCCCCATCGTCACGCTTGAATTTTTCGTTAAACTTTCATCGATAAATCTTTCGTAATGACCTAAATCCAAATCTGTTTCTGCTCCATCATCTGTTACAAACACTTCTCCATGTTCAAAAGGATTCATTGTTCCTGGATCTACATTTAAATAAGGATCAAATTTTTGAATAGCAACTTTATATCCTCTATTCTTCAATAATCTTCCAAGTGAAGCCGCTGTAATTCCTTTTCCTAATCCAGATACAACTCCCCCCGTCACAAAAATATATTTCTTATTCATCTGTAACATACCTCCTTTTCCTTATTTAGTTTTTTGATTATCTATCATTACGACTGAAAATATCTTTATCGAAATTGCGCAACTAGAATTAAACAAAAAAAGATAGATTTAAAGAAAATCCTTTTGGGGTGTTTTTTTTAAATCTATCATAATTATTTTATATCATATACTTTTTTAAAAAGCAATACTAAATCTTAATTTTTATCTATCTTTTAAAATACAAAAACCTATTTTATAAATTAAGCTTATTGATAAAATTGATAATGTTAGATGCATTTACTACTTTATCATATCCATCTTCATTAACGCTAATTAAAGTAGGCGCTGACATAATTTCATATTTTTCCGTTAATTCTACACTTTCTTCTGCATCTACAAATTCATAAGCTACATTTTTCTCTTTTAGTTTCTTTTTCGCAACTTCGCAGTTTGGACAAGTTTTTGTTCCAAACAATAAGATTTTCTTTGCTTTCTTTTGATTTTGAGAATTTTGCTTTGTATCTGCTTTACAAGCTTCGTCTTTTCCGTTTTTATCATTGCAGATTTCTTGATTGTTTATCACATATTCTTTTCTCATATCATATTCTTTTGTTTTTCCATCGTTCCAATTGGCAATTGGTCTATAATAACCTGTAATTCTTGAATAAATCTCTGTAGCTTGGCCACAAATTGGGCATTTTTTCACTTCACCAGTCAAATATCCATGGTTCCTACAAACAGAATATGTTGGAGACATCGTATAATATGGTAATCTATAGTTTTCAGCAATTTTCTTAACTAATGCTGCGCAAGCTTTCCAATCTGGAATTCTTTCACCTAAGAATACATGGAATACTGTTCCTGAAGTATATAATGTTTGAAGTTCATCTTGAATATCTAAAGCTTTAAATACATCATCTGTGTAACCAACTGGCAAGTGTGAACTATTGGTATAATATGGTGTATCATCATTAGAAGCTGTAATAATATCTGGATATAAAGATTTATCTTTCTTGGCTAAACGATAAGAAGTAGATTCAGCAGGCGTAGCTTCTAAGTTGTATAAATCTCCATATTGCTCTTGATAATCAGATAATTTTTCTCTCATAAAGTTTAACGTTTTTTGTGTAAACTCTTGTGCTTTTTCGTTTGTTAAGTCTTCAGCAATCCAGTTTGCATTTAAGCAAGCTTCATTCATTCCTACTAATCCAATCGTTGAGAAATGATTATTGAATGTTCCTAAATATCTCTTTGTATATGGATATAATCCTTCGTTTAATAATTTTGTTACAACATCTCTTTTGATTTTCAAAGATTTTGCTGCTAAATCCATTAGGCGAGACAATCTACCATAGAATTCTTCTTCATCTTTTGCTAAGTATGCAATTCTTGGCATATTGATGGTAACAACACCAATAGAACCTGTAGACTCACCTGAACCGAAGAAACCACCGCTCTTCTTTCTTAACTCTCTTAAATCAAGTCTTAGACGGCAACACATTGAACGAACATCACTTGGTTCCATATCAGAATTGATATAATTTGAAAAATAAGGTGTTCCATATTTTGCAGTCATCTCGAATAATAATTTATTATTCTCTGTCTCTGAGAAATCAAAATCTTTCGTAATAGAATATGTTGGAATTGGATATTGGAATCCTCTACCATGCGCATCCCCTTCAATCATGATTTCGATAAATGCTTTATTAACCATATCCATTTCTTTTTGACAATCTTTATATTTAAAATCTTGTTCTTCTCCACCCACAATTGCATTTAATTCTGCTAAATCGTTTGGAACTGTCCAATCCAAAGTAATGTTGGTAAATGGTGCTTGTGTTCCCCAACGAGAAGGAGTATTCACACCATATACAAATGATTGAATAGCTTGTTTTACTTCTTTATATGATAAATTATCTACCTTTACAAAAGGGGCTAAGTAAGTATCAAATGATGAAAATGCTTGAGCGCCAGCCCATTCATTTTGCATAATTCCTAAGAAAT
>Ga0310690_10003770_pt1 | contig 22283 bp, 20 predicted proteins | sample AusTroGonzalo_MG_2_FD_207661 | JGI IMG/M metagenome (GOLD analysis project Ga0310690, IMG submission 207661) | Bovine rumen microbial communities from tropical cattle in Woodstock, Queensland, Australia - Gonzalo_04 (v2) (version 2) | ecosystem: Host-associated > Mammals > Digestive system >... | reverse complement strand
TTGTCCGATACAGGGCAGGTGTCCGACGCAGGCCAGTTGTCCGACTTGCGCACTCTCAGGGTGTCGGCACTTGCCTCGATGAGGTAACAGGCGGCATCCGGCACACGGCTGATGAGGGCGAGGGCACTGTCCGTACCGAGAACCATGCAAGAAGTGGCCAGCGCATCGGCCAGCATGCAGGACGGGGCGATGACCGTGGCGGAAAGCAGGCTGTGATGCACCGGATAACCGGTGCGGGGATCGATGGTGTGGCTGCGGCGGACGCCGTTCTCATAATAGAAATTGCGGTAGTTGCCGGAGGAGGCCATGCAGGCATCCGACGTATGTAGCACGTCCTGCAGTTGCTGCACAGTGCCGGAAATGTCGTCAATGGGCTTGGTGATGCCTATCGACCAGGGCTCACCCTTGCTGTTCATGCCCTGCGCCACCACCTCGCCGCCTATGTCCACGAGCAGGTTCTCCGCATCGTTGCGGCGCAGGACGGCGGCGACACGGTCGCAGGCAAAGCCCTTCGCGATGGCGGAAGCGTCAATCATCACGCCCTCTTTCGCCTTTTTCAGATGGCGGCCTTCCAGGTGCAGATAGCGGTAGCCGACCAGACCGAGCAGGCTGTCAATGACCTCCGCCGTGACCTGCTCCTTGTTCTTGAACCCGAATCCCCATGCATTGACAAGCGGCGCGACCGTGATGTCGAACGCGCCATCGGTGAGTTCCGACACCTGCTGCGCCGTATTGAAGACCTGCCTGAAGAGCAAAGGCAGTTCGGGGTCTGCCCCCCGGTTGAGTCGTGCAACCAGCGAATACTTGTTGAACATCGAGAGTGTCTCGTCCACCTCGCGCATCGCATCGCGTATGCTGTCGTGCAAGTCATAATAGCCTTCGTAAGACACGCTGTAGTAGGTGCCGAAGACCTTGCCTTCGTTGCGGTAGTAGTGCTTATCCCTGTCTTCAGGAAGCAGGAACAGCACTACAGCCCCGACAGCGAGGCATAATGCCACGATTCTCTTTCTCCTGTCCATGGTTCGGTTGCGCCGGCCTTGTCCCAGGGTCAGAACCAGACGCTCATTCCTATTGCGCCGTTGAGTTTCTGGATGTAAAGCTTGTCATCACCTGCGGCATTGACAAACGCCGTGTTCTTGTTGAGGTTGCAGGTGTTTATCATGCCGACACCGAAGATGCTGATGGTGCAGAGGTCGTCGCCGAGGCTCCATTCCTTTTCAAGCCGGAGCGAGATATTGTTCACCGCGAAAGACTTGCTTTCGTCAACGATTTCGCCGGTCTCATCGTCCAACGACTGCCAGTCCATGTCGGTGTAAAGGCTCTTCCAGGGACTCATGCCTATTGCGCCGCCGAAACTCAAACCGAGGTCTTCCCACGTGTGGGTATAGCCGACTTCGAGGTACGAGGAGAAGGCGCGTTTGTATTCGCCTTCAATCTCGCCTTCTTCGTTGACAGACAGGCCGGTCAGGTATCCGTCATCACCGCTGACCATGGTGTTCCAGGTGACATAAAGCGGCAGGTCAAGGAGGGTGGAGAAGTCATATCCAAGGCTGATTTCTGTCTGGGAGGTGTTGCCCAGTTCTTTCACTTTGGCGATGTTGCCGGCAGAGAAGAAGTTGCTGCCGCCAAAATAATAGTAATGGGTGAAGCCGAGTGTCACGCCCCAGAGGTTGAGGTTGGCATAGATGTCGAGTTCGGGGATGAAATAGGTGTTAGGGTTGTAGTCGTCGGTGTAGGGCAGCCCTTTTCTGAACTTCCAGTCGGAGGCTCCGATAGACCACCATGTTCCGACCCGGAAGGAGGTGTGCTCGGAATCCCATCCGACGGCGAGGTCGGGCTGGAAACTGAGTCCGCCGTTGTACTGTCCGCGCCAGAGATAGGTGGATACGATTTCGGCTCCGGCATCATAGCCAAACTCAATCAGTTTCGCTTCCGTGCGGAGTGTCCCTCCAAGGAGCAGCGCGAGGAGTGCTGCCAACAGTCTGTAGTGTTTCATTTTTGTCATTTTTATTGTAGTTTTTTGTTTTTCGGTTGTTTGCTTCCGCTTTGCTTTTCCGCGGGCGTTTCGTATGCGTGCATGCGCGCGCTCATTACAATGAAACGATACGAAACACTCCGGAGGATTCAAGCCTCCGGATGTCCGTACCGCCGGATTAGAGCCGTTTATGCGGCGGAATGGTTGTTTTTCTGTCCTCAGAGGGCATTTTTAGTGCTCCAGATGATCCGGAGTGCGACATCGAGGATTCGTGTGTCGTAGAAAGTGACGATTCCTCCGTCCGGCCCCGGCTCGAGGTGGTATCCGGTCTCCCCCGCGGCCGTTCCGCGGAAGAAGTCCCTCACGTCATCGGCCGTTATCCCGAGCTCGTCGGCAATAACAGCCGAACTCCCGTGCGGCATGCTGTCCTTGACCTCGCGGAGACGATTGAAAGTTGTACGTATCATGTTCTGTTGCATTTAATCGAAAAACCGGCGCAAAGGTAACACTTTTTTTGCGGATATGCAAATATTTTTCCGATTTTTTTGCGGCGCGTTGTCAGCCGTTGTCCGGAGTGTCTGGTTTGCTGTTGTTTGTGCCGCCTTCTTCCCCGACGGGATTTCCGAATTCGTCGCGGACAAAGGTGCGGCAATAGCGTTTGGCAGTTTCGTGGTGTACGTTGAGTGTGCGTCCGATGCGGTAGAAAGACTTTCCGCCTTCGACGAGTTTGCGGACCTCGTTTTCCTTTTTGGAGAGTTTGTAGGATTTTTTTGCGGACTTGCCGGTGGGTCTTCCGAGTTTCACCCCCTCGGTCTTCCGCCGGAGAAGCGCCTCTTTCGTGCGCTGGCTGAGTAGATTACGTTCGATTTCGGCGGACAATCCGAAGGCAAAAGCGAGTACTTTGGACTGTATGTCCTCGCCGAGGCGGTAGTTGTCCCTGATGGTCCAGACGCGGCACTCCTTCCTCATGCAGATGTTGAGTATTTCCATGATCATGAAGAGGTTTCGCCCGAGCCGCGAGAGTTCGGAGCAGATGATGATGTCGTCCTTTTTGATTCTCCGGAGAAGCGCTCCGAGCCGCCGTTTGCTGAAGTGGCGTGTTCCGGAGATGGTTTCGTGAATCCATCCGTCGATGGTGAGTCTCTTTTTCGCGCAGAACCTGATGATTTCAAACCGCTGGTTCTCGACGGTCTGCTTGTCGGAACTTACGCGGATGTAACCGTAAATCATAGTAAAACAGATTTTAAGGTGTTAATAGAAGAATTTCCCGGTCCTGCCGTCGTGCGGCGCGTCAGCGTGCGGCATGGCAATCGGCGGCATGCCTTGTGCAAAAATACTGAAAAAAACGGCATTGCAGAACCTTCCAGTGCAAAAAAGTGCAGGAAAGTGCAGAAAAATGCAGCAAAGTGCACACGGAAGTGCAGAAAAATGCAGTGGCCGTTACAAGGTGCAGAAAACCAGCGTCATACGCGCGCGAAAAGAAGGGGCGAGTCCGGTGACACTCCGGTGATACTCCGGTGATACTCCGGTGGAACCCCGGAAAAAGCACGGCAAGACCCGCTTTCTGAAGGGGTTCTCTAGGCTGACGTTTTCCGCCCTATACTATTACACTATTCCCTCTATAAAGGGGGGAATGTGTAGACATAGTATAACGGGCGATGCAGCGTCTGCCGGAGGGCTGCCGCAACGAAGGCGGAAAGAGCCGGAAGAGTAGGGCGGGGCAGCGGAGGAAAACAAAGCGCAATTCCGAAAAAAAAACTTTGTGAAAGGCTTGCACAAGTCGGAAAAAAACACTACCTTTGCGCGCTGAAAAAACGCGAAACGAAAACATAAAAACCAAAGACAAGATATGAACATTTCCTACAACTGGCTGAAACGCTATCTGACACCGCTTGAGGACGCACAAAGCGTCGCAAAAGACCTGACTTCCATCGGTTTGGAGGTAGGGACAGTGGAAACAATACAGACGATAAAAGGCGGTCTGGAAGGCCTCCGCATCGGCGAAGTGCTGACCTGCATCCCCCATCCCAACAGCGACCACCTGCACAACACGACCGTGGACTACGGCGAAGGACCGGTGCAGATTGTATGCGGCGCGCCCAACGTGGCCGCCGGGCAGAAAGTGGTGGTGGCGACAGTCGGCACCCGCCTCTACAGCGGCGAAGAGAGCTTCGTCATCAAGAAAGGCAAGATACGCGGCGAAGAGAGCCTCGGCATGCTGTGCGCAGAGGACGAGATAGGCGTAGGCACCTCGCATGACGGCATCATCGTGCTGCCCGCCGACGCTCCTGTCGGCATGCCGGCACGCGACTGGTATCACATAGAGGACGACACGCTGATAGAGGTGGACATCACCCCCAACCGCTCGGACGGCGCAAGCCACTACGGTGTGGCACGCGACCTCTACGCCAAATACAAGGCGCAGGGGAAAGACATACGCCTGCAGAAACCCGACGTGAGCGCGTTCAAGGTGCAGAACCACGACCTCGAAATAAAAGTGGAGATAGAGAACACGGTGGCCTGTCCCCGCTACACGGGCGTTTCGATACGCGGCGTGAAGGTGCAGGAGTCACCGGAGTGGCTGAAGAAAGCCTTGCTTTCAATAGGCCTGCGGCCGATAAACAACGTGGTGGACGTGACGAACTTCGTGATGATGGAACTCGGTCAGGCACTGCACGCCTTTGACGCGGACAAGATAAAAGGCCGCAAGATAGTGGTAAGGAACGCCGCCGAAGGTCAGAAGTTCGTGACACTGGACGGCGTGGAGCGCGTGATGAGCGGCAACGACCTGATGATATGCAACGCGGAGGAGCCGATGTGCATAGCGGGCGTGTTCGGCGGCCTGGACTCGGGCGTGACGGAGCAGACGACGAGCGTCTTCCTCGAGAGCGCGTATTTCGACCCCGTCAGCATCCGCAAAACAGCCCGCAGACACGGGTTGAGCACCGACGCCTCCTTCCGCTACGAGCGCGGCTGCGACCCGAACAACACCCTCTACGTGCTCAAACGCGCGGCTCTGCTCATACAGGAGACCGCCGGCGGCGAAGTGGCAATGGAAGTGAGCGACAACGGTCAGACAGAGTTCGAGCCGTGGCACGTGGAACTGAACGAGGAGAGGGCTTACAGGCTGATAGGCAAGCGCATAGGCGCAGAGACGCTGGAGACCATACTCGGCGCATTGGAGATAGAATTCAGCAAACGCGCAACGGACGAAGGAACTGTTTACGACTGCCTCGTGCCGCGCTACCGCGTTGATGTACAGCGCGAATGTGACATTGTGGAGGACGTGCTGCGCATCTACGGCTACAACAACATCGAGTTCCCCGAGAAGGTGAACACCAACCTGAGCTACGGCGTGAAGCCCGACCCCGTGGAGCTGCAAAAACGCCTGTCGGAGCAGCTGACGGCACAAGGCTTCTACGAGATAATGAACAACTCGCTCACCAAAGAGGCGTACTACGAGGGCGGCTGGAAAGAGAACTGCGTGAAGGTGAAGAACCCGCTGTCGCAGGACCTGAACGTGATGCGGCAGATACTGCTGTTCGGCGGTCTGGAGAGCATACAGCGCAACGTGAACCGCAAACAGACCAACCTACAGTTCTACGAGTTCGGCAACTGCTATCATTATGATGAGAGTCGAAAGTCGAAAGTCGAAAGTCAAAGGTCCTTTGAGCCGATAGACGCCTACTCGGAAGAGCCGCACCTCGCCCTATGGCTGACCGGCAACAAGACCGCGCAGAGCTGGGTTCGCAAGGACGAGAAGACCTCGTTCTACCAGCTGCACGCCTACGTGAACAACCTGCTGGTGCGCATGGGTATCAACCCCGACAAATTAGTCACTGAGCCGGTGTATGACCCTGCGAAAGAGGCTTGCTGCGGCATCTGCAAATGCTTCAGCGACGGACTGGTGCTCAAGACGCAGCAGGGCGTAAGCATCGGCTACATGGCAGTGGTGGCACCGGCACTGCTCAAGCGTTTCGACATCGACACGCCCGTCTATTACGCCGACCTCTACTGGAAGACAATGCTCAAGCTGCGCAAGCAGTACAAGCCCGTGATAGAGGACCTGCCGCGCTTCCCCGAAGTGAAACGCGACTTCGCACTGCTGGTGGACAAGGGCATCTGCTTCGCCGACCTCAAGAAAGCGGCGATGGAGACCGAAAAGAAGCTGCTGAAACAGGTGAGCCTGTTCGACGTCTATGAGGGCAAGAACCTCGAGGAGGGCAAGAAGTCCTACGCGCTGTCGTTCATCCTGCAGGACAAGGACGACACGCTGAAAGACAAGCAGATAGAGAACATCATGGCACGCCTGCAGAAGACCTTCGAGGAGAAGTTCGGCGCAAAACTGAGATAAGCGGCTATGACTTTTCAGGACGAGATACTGCGCAGACGGACATTCGCCATCGTCAGCCACCCCGACGCGGGTAAGACGACGCTGACGGAGAAACTGCTGCTGTACGGCGGAGCCATCCATGTGGCGGGAGCCGTGAAATCGAACAAGATAAAGAAAACCGCCACGTCCGACTGGATGGAGATAGAGAAACAACGCGGCATATCGGTCGCCACGTCCGTCATGGGTTTCGACTACGCTTACAGCCCTGCCCGCGAACAGGTTTCCGCAAGCGGAAACACATCGCAGCAGGCTGCTACGCTCCCCCCGACAGAACAAGTTCAGTCGGGGACCCCGAAGACCTATCACATCAACATCCTCGACACACCGGGACACCAGGACTTCGCGGAAGACACGTTCCGCACGCTGACGGCGGTGGATTCGGTCATCATCGTCATCGACTCCGCCAAAGGCGTGGAGACGCAGACGCGCCGCCTGATGGAGGTGTGCCGCATGCGCAAGACACCCGTGATGGTGTTCATGAACAAGATGGACCGCGAGGGCAAAGACCCCTTCGACCTGATGGACGATGTGGAGCAGGAACTGGGCATACACGTCACGCCCGTGACATGGGCGCACGGACAGGGACTGACCTTCGAGAGCGTCTTCTTCCTCAATAACCGCCCCGCGCAACTGACAGAGAAAGAGCAGGCTGACATGGAGCTGATAGACGGCGTGTATCCGCCTTTCGACCGCGAGCAGTACCTTGCCGGCGACCTCGCGCCCGTGTTCTACGGCAGCGCGTACAAGACCGTCGGCGTGGAGGAGTTGCTGCAGTTCTTCGTGGAGAACGCTCCGTCGCCGCGCCCCGTGGAGGCTCTGGAACGGCGTGTGGAGCCGATGGAGAACGCCTTCACCGGCTTCTGCTTCAAGATTCACGCCAACATGGACCCGAACCACCGCTCGTGCATCGCCTTCTTCAAGATATGCTCCGGACGCTTCGAGCGCAACACCTATTATACACACGTGCGCGAGAACAGGCAGATGCGCTTCTCCGCCCCGACATGCTTCATGGCGCAGAAGAAAGAGACTGTGGACGAGGCGTTTGCGGGCGACATTGTGGGTCTGCCCGACACCGGCAACTTCAAGATAGGCGACACGCTGACCAGCGGCGAGAACCTGCACTTCAAAGGTTTGCCCAGTTTCTCGCCGGAGATGTTCAAGTACATCGAGAACGCCGACCCGATGAAGCAGAAGCAGCTTGACAAGGGCATACGGCAGCTGATGGACGAAGGCGTGGCGCAGCTGTTTGTCAGCCAGCTGAACGGCCGGAAGATAATCGGCACGGTGGGGCAGCTGCAGTTCGAGGTTATCCAGTACAGGCTCGAACACGAGTACAACGCGCTCTGCCGCTGGGAGAGCCTGGCGATGTACAAGGCGTGCTGGATTGAGAGCGACGACGATGCAGAACTGGAGATGTTCAAGAAACGCAAAGCACAGTACATGGCTTTCGACAAGGAGGGCCGCGATGTGTTCATGGCGGACAGCGCATACGTGCTGAGCATGGCGCAGAACGACTACAAGCACATCACTTTCCACTTCACCAGCGAGTTCTGAACCGAAAATCAGGGGGGGGGACAATTTGTCCCCCCCATCAAAAACGAAACAACAATGGCCGATGAATCAATAATACAACTGTTTGAGGGCAAGAAAGTCCGCATTGTCTGGAACGAGAAGGAGGAGAAGTACTATTTCTCCGTTGTGGACATTGTGCAGGTATTGACTGAGAGTGCTGATGCAACGGCATATTGGCGTAAGTTGAAACAACGGCTGAAAGAAGAGGGAAATGAAACCGTGACAAATTGTCACGCTTTGAAAATGCCTGCTGCTGACGGGAAGATGCGTCTGACGGATGTTGCTGACATAGAGCAGATTTTCCGCCTCATACAGTCCATCCCGAGCAAGAAAGCGGAGCCGGTGAAGCAGTGGCTGGCGGAAGTCGGGGCGCAGCGTGGTGACACTGCTCAAGGCGGCCGACTATGTGCGTCCGATTGAGGATGCCGAGGCGAAAGAACTGCCTGATGAACACGACAAACACTAACAAAAAAAACAACAATACGACTATGAACAGCATGAAACTTCGTCTGATTGTAATGAACTTCCTCGAGTTCGCGGTATGGGGAGCGTATCTCACCTGCATGGGTACCTATCTGGCAACCCACGGACTCGGCACCCGCATCGGCTGGTTCTATTCCATACAGGGAATAGTGAGCCTCTTTATGCCTGCGCTGATCGGCATTGTGGCCGACCGCTGGATTCCCGCGCAGAAACTCCTGTCGCTCTGCCACGCACTGGCGGGCGCGTTCATGATTTCGGCGGGTGCCTACGGACTGATGTCGGGCGATGCCGTGCAATTCGGCATGCTGTTTACGCTCTACACCTTCTCCGTAGCCTTCTTCATGCCGACCATCGCGCTGAGCAACTCGGTGGCTTTCAATGCGTTGGTAAAGTCGGGCATGGACACGGTGAAGGACTTCCCGCCCATCCGTGTCTTCGGAACGGTGGGCTTTATTGTCACGATGTGGCTTGTGGACCTATGCGGCTTCCAGCCCACGGCATGGCAGTTTGTGGTCAGCGGCGTGCTGAGCGTGGTGCTGGCTGCCTATTCGCTGACGCTGCCGGAGTGCGACATCAAGAAAGGTGCTGAAAACCAGTCGATGGTGGAGGCGTTAGGACTCAAGGCGTTCAGCCTGTTCCGCCAGAAGAAGATGGCGTTGTTCTTTCTCTTCTCGATGTGCCTCGGTGTGAGTCTGCAGATTACCAACGGCTATGCCAATCCCTTCCTCACCAGTTTCGGCGCGATAGAGGAGTTTGCCTCCACCTTCGGCGTGCAGCATGCCAATATCCTCATCAGCATATCCCAGATATGCGAGGCGCTCTGCATACTCCTTATCCCGTTCTTCCTCAAGAAGTTCGGCATCAAGAACGTGATGTTCATGGCGATGATTGCGTGGGTACTCCGTTTCGGCTTGTTCGGCGCGGGCAACCCGGGTGCGGGCGTGTGGATGTTCGTCCTGTCGTGCATCGTTTACGGCTTTGCCTTTGACTTCTTCAACATCTCCGGCGCACTGTATGTGGACCAGGAGACTTCGCCCGAGATGCGCAGCAGCGCGCAGGGCCTGTTCATGATGATGACCAACGGCGTGGGTGCCACTGTCGGCACGCTGAGCGCGCAGATGATTGTGAACAAACTTGTCTATCTGCCTGCGGAGCAGGGCGCGACGCCGGTGGAGATATGGACTGGCTGGCAGAACAGCTGGTACATCTTTGCGGGCTACGCACTTGCGGTCGCCGTCCTGTTCTGGTTCCTCTTTCCCAAGACCCCTGTAAAGAAACAGTAATATGACACGTACAACCATTGCGGCGGCACTGCTCATGCTGCCTTTCGCGCTCAACGCGCAGCAGATTACCCCGCAGGTGCTTGACAACCTGCGCAACAGTTACCAACCCACCCCGCAGGACAAGGCGGTGCGCAACGCCGTCGGAAAGACCGACATGCGCAACCTCGTCTTCAACCAGGACCAACTGGACGGATATTTCGACACGCACTTCACCTACCGCGTGCCGCAGAAAGGCATCACCGACCAGAAAAGCTCCGGACGCTGCTGGCTCTTCTGCGGGCTGAACATACTGCGCGCGGAGATGCGCCGCACGCATCCCGACCTCGGCGACTTCTTCTTCTCGCAGAACTACCTCTTCTTCTACGACCAGCTGGAGAAGAGCAACCTCTTCCTGCAGACTGTCATCGACACCCGCAAGCTGCCGATGGACGACCGCAAGGTGGAGAGCCTTTTCCACTCTCCGTTGAGCGACGGCGGCACTTTCACCGGCGTGGCTGATCTCGTCAATAAGTACGGGCTGGTGCCAAGCGAGGTGATGCATGAGACGTTCAGTGCCAACAACACCGCCCGCATGCACACTGTCCTGGTACTCAAGCTCCGCGAGTACGGGCTTGAACTGCGCGAGATGAAAGGCTCCGACAAGCAGCTTGTGGCACGTAAGGAGGAGCAGCTGAAGACCATCTACCGCATTCTCTCCCTCACGCTCGGCACACCGCCGCAGCAGTTCACATGGTCGGAGCGCAACAACAAGGACTCCGTGCTCTCCACCGAGACCTATACGCCACTGCAGTTCGCGGAGAAATACACGCCCAAAAGCACCACCAACGACTACATAATGTTCATGAACGACCCCTCGCGCGAATATTATAAAGTGTATGAGGTGGATATGGACCGCCACACCTACGAGGGGCGCAACTGGCTCTATCTCAACGTTCCCATCGAGGACATGCAGGAGGTAGCCATCGCCAGCCTGAAGGACAGCAGCGCGATGTACACCGGCTGCGACGTGGGCAAGGAGCTGGACAGCGAGCGCGGCTATCTCTCGATGGACAACTACGACTACGGTTCGCTGCTCGGCGTCGATTTCCCGATGGACAAACGCCAGCGCGTACTCACTTTCGCAAGCGGCAGCAGCCATGCCATGGCGCTGGTGGCGGTGGACATAAAGGACGGCAAGCCCGTCAAATGGATGGTGGAGAACTCGTGGGGCGAGAAGAGCGGACACAAGGGACACCTGATTATGACCGACGACTGGTTCCGGAACTACATGTTCCGCCTTGTGGCTGAAACCAAGTATGTGCCCGAGCGTCTGCGCGCAATGATGAGCCAGAAGCCCGTCAAACTCCCGATGTGGGACCCGATGTTCCAAGTGGAGGAATAGGTGTACAAGCGTTTGCAGACAGTGTTGGGGAATGGAATAATAATCTATGCTGCAATTGTGCTACTATTGCAAAATAAAAAGACAGAAAAAGACAACACCTCTTGCACAATCAAAATAAAACCCTTACCTTTGCACCCGAAACTAAATAGCAGTATTATACACTTAACCAAACGGAGGACACCATTATGGCACGACCGATTAAAGAAACACCGACCCTTTATGGTGAAGACGCACGCCGTTTTGCCTACGCTGTAGAACACCCGAAACCTGTTTCTACAGAGGATGTCAGACGCGCAATGGAAACCTACAGAGCCATTAAAATCAAATACCCGGCTGTATTATGATTATTCGTCTGGAAGATCTTGAGTTTGCGCAATTGACTCCTGATATGGAGTTGTTGCCGTTCTGCTCTAAAGATACGGACTTGAATAATTTCCTTGCAGAGGATGCGAAGAACTATGCAGCAGACCTAATGGCTGTTACATATCTGTTTATTGATACTGAGAAACAACAGATTGCAGCCTATTTTAGTCTGTTAAATGACAAAGTTGCGTATGATCCGCAAGCAAAAGGCATTTGGAATCGCATAAACAGGCATATAAGCAACAACAAACGTCGGCGCAGTTATCCTTCGGCAAAGATAGGCAGGCTGGCGGTGGCAACTGGTTATGAACACGCAGGTCTGGGTTCGCAAATACTGAATCTGATTAAGTCATATCTCGTAACCGAACCGAAATTAGGCTGTCGTTTCCTTACTGTTGATGCTTATGCGGATGCCACCGACTTCTACCGCAAGAACGACTTTGACTATTTCACCACACTGGACACTTTCGACTCTACCCGTCTGATGTACTTTGACCTCAAACCCTTTAGGGACAATATAACAAACTATAAAACTAACTAACCGCTATGGCAACCATCACTTTGACTTATGACGCGCGCAGCAGTATGGCGCAGAAGGCGTTGGACTTCCTGTTGTCATTGGGACTGTTCAAGACAGGCACTGCCCCTGCTATGTCTGCCGCAGAGAAGAAAACCCGCAAGGCAATCAAAGAGATTCAAAGCGGCAAAGGGGTTGTATGTCACTCGTTTGAGGAATACTTGAAAGCCGTACAATGAGAACGATTGTCTTTTCCACGCAGTACAATAAAAACACAACAATAACGATACACCCTAACTAATTATGGAAGCGATAACCTTTTCTCCGGCGCAGGTGCATGTGTTCAACCTGGTGTCGCACATCAAGTCCTCTGTTGGCTTGGACCAGTTGCGTGAGCAGCTGGCGGCTTTCTATGCCGGCAAGGTGGACGAGGAGATGGACCGGCTGTGGGAGAGCGGCGAGTGGAACGAGCAGAAGCTCCATGAACTGCGCGGCTCGCATTTCCGCACGCCATACCACGTATAGACCATGCGGAATGTAGTCATTGACACCAACTGTTTGCTGCAGATCATAGCACGCAAGAGTCCCTATCGCCCGATATGGGATGCTTTTCTTGCGGGCAGGTATCAGTTGTGTGTGTCTAATGACATTCTGGACGAGTATCAGGAAGTCCTCGGGCAGCAGATAACGCCCACTGTGGCGGAGAATGTCACGCTCTTGATTCTTAACAAGAAGAATGTGTCGCTTATAGACCCGCATTTTCACATGGAACTGATTACTGCCGACCCTGATGACAACAAGTTTGTTGATTGTGCGTTTGCTGCCGGGGCGGAGTATCTTGTCTCGGAGGATTCGCACTTCAAGGTGCTGCATGACATTGCCTTCCCGCAATTGAATCTCGTCACGTTGGACGAGTTTATGAATACCAAACTGATAAAAGAATTCATCTAACTCAACCTTGCCTATGACATAACAGCCATAAAGACATAAACATACATAGCGTTACGCTTATTTAAGGATATTCTCAATCTTCGACACATTGAAACCATATTCCTCGAATAATGCGGAACGCTCACACGTAAGGTGTGGGCATTTCTGCATAATTGGATATGGTGGGAGTCGAAGCCCGAGAATACCAATTAGGATTATTACAAGAGCAGAGATACCCACCCAACTTTTTTATGTCCGTATCCGATGCCACAATGTCGCAAAAACCGTCCTATCGCTTACACAATGTCGCCGCACCATGTTGCTTACTCTCCGCTACCCGTGCGCTACCCTTGCCGAAGGGATGCGCTACCCTTGCAAAATGACAATTTGTCACCAAAACAACGATAACAACAAACAAACGACATAGAGGTCGTGATTTAAAACAAATTATCAACCAACTTAAATTATTACGCTTATGAAAAAGCAACAACCAATCCACGGCGCACTACGCGCCAGAACACGCGCATTCCTTTGCGCAATCACTCTCGCAATCGCACTGCTGACAACGGTTTCGGCACATGCCCAGATATGGGGCTACGAACCAAACACAGGGGCGTGGGGTGTGAACGTCAATGCGACGTATGACAATGTAAGCATCACAGTTTCAACCGTTGGTGAGACCAAGCGGGTACAATTCAAAGTCACGGGAAGCGGAAAAACAGTATGGTTCGCCCTCGTCTTGGATGGCACACTCTCACTAACAGGCACCAATGCCGACATTATCAACAACATCCCCGTCGGCACTTATCCAATCAGCAACAGCGGAACAGCAGGCACGGCACTTGCTTCGCAAGGACTGACCGCTGATAACAGTTCCGCCGACATCATTGGAACAGGAGGGTGGAAAATCGGTAGTGCCTCAAACGGCGACTTCGCTCACGCTACAGGTGGCAATGTCTATGTGTGTGCGACCAACGACGGCACAAATCGTCGTCTTTTTGACTTGCGGTGTACTGAATATCACGAACCTTATCTAAACTCAAAGCTCACTAAGTCGCAGATTTACCCATCTGGCAGCAAAAGCGATTGGAAATATGCGAACACCGTCAGCACCTGTGGTACGGGTTCGGTTTCTGGATCCGGCAGTTCTATTGGTAATGACCGTACTTTCACCGCCACTCCTACCGCGCCTGCCACATTCGTAGAATGGCGGGACGGTGATGGCAACCTTATCAGCACCGACAACCCCTACACCTTCGTCGGTTGGGGACCTGATGAAGTAGTCGCTGTCTTCTCTGACGGGGTAGGCTGTCCTTCTTCCGCACCATCTCCCTCCACCTACACCGTTACATGGAAATCGGAGGACGGACTTACGACACTCGAGACGGATGCCGACCTTGCCGCTGATGCAGCCACATCCTTTGATGGCGCTACACCGACCAAAGCGGGCAATGCGCAGTACTCATACTCCTTTGACGGATGGACGACCGCAGCCAACGGCGGTGGCACTTTCTATGCCGACGGAGAGACACCCGCTGTCAGCGGCGACGCGACCTATTACGCCCACTTCAGCCAAAGCACCAACACCTACACCGTCAGCGTTGCCGTCGCTCCCGCAGGCTATGGCACTGTGGACCATGCAAGCGTGACTTCCGTACCATACGGCACGAACATCACCAACTCTTCCAACACCGTTACCATCAACGGCACAACCGTTACCGCTACGCCCGCTGCCGCTGACGCGCAGTACACCTACACCTTTGACAGCTGGGGCAACGGCTCTGCCACCGTCACAGGCAACCTCACCGTCACCGCCAACTTCACACGCACAACGAACAACTACACCGTGGCGGCAAGTGTAAGTCCTGTCGGGGCAGGCTCGGTCAGCGGCACAGGCACATTCGCCTACGGCACAGACGTTACCCTTACCGCCACACCGACCAACAGACGTTATCGTTTCCTCCGCTGGACGGAGAGCGCAAGCCAAGTAGGTACAGAAACATCCTACACCATCAACGACATTGCTGCCAACCACACCCTTGTCGCCGAGTTCGAGGAGATTCCCGTAACGCTCGCCGACAACGAGGAGAGCAGTTACTACAGCACAACGCTCTCGACCTTCACGGGCAGCATGGACTTCCAGCTTATGCGCACCTTCAAAGCCGGAATGTGGAACACCGTATGCTTCCCCTTCGACCTCACCGCCGCGCAGCGCGACAACAGCGATATGAGCGGCGTGACCTTCTACACCCTCACCTCCGTAACGGGTGACGCTGCCGTAGGCTTGGACTTCAATGTCACTCCCCTCACCACGGAGACCATGACCGCACGCACGCCCTATCTCGTGCAGTTCACGGGCGCGGACATTGTGAACCCCGTCTTCGAGGACGTGACCCTCGTTGCCTCTGCCTTCACCAACAACACATCAGGCACGAATGTAGGCGAGACCAGCTTCTTCGGCACCGTGCATCCTACCTCTCTGGAGATTGGCGAGAACAGCGGCTATCTCTTCCTCGGGCAGAACAACAGCCTGTACTGGCCCAATGTCAATAACGACATCCGCGCTTTCCGTGCCTACTTCTACAGCGGCAACAGCACCGTGCAGGCGGTCCGTCCCCGTGCCCGCATCGTGGTGAAGGAGCAGACTGCCACAGGCAACTCCGGCATATCCGGTAATTCCGGAACCTCCGGAGAGTCCGCCCGCAAGTACCTGCACAACGGCGTGCTTGTCATCGAGCGCGACGGTGTGAAGTACAATGCAGTCGGCCAGCCGATAGAATAAGCCATGCCCTCCCTTGCAGAGCCATAGCCTGCTATGGCTTTGCAGGCGGGACACAGCGCAGTCCGGCGGCGGGGTTTCATAATAAAGATTTTTGAGAGAATAGTTTTTCCCGCCGCCGACTGCTTTTTTAGCAACAACCACTTAAACACCAATACAACCATGAAAAAGAAGTATGAATATCCCGTGACAACCACTGCAGACACCATGTCCCTCGCCATGCTCTGCGCCAGCGGAGGAGGCGTTACACCTCCGTCACACGACACAAGTTCCGGCACAGGCGGCGACCCGAATGATGCCATCTAAGGCAGATAACACCCGCCCGTGCATCTTTTAGAGACGGTATGCATACCGTCTCTAAAAAAGGGCGCGGAACATTCACGGATAGAGACGGTACACATACCGTCTCTACGTGTGTGTCTGCGTGTGCGTCTTGTATATCTGTGTGTTTGTGTGCTGCGTGTCTGTATCTGTATCGCGTGCGGGCGGGACTTCATACCGGAACAGGGAGAAAAATGCCGGCTCCTCTTGTGCAATCAAAACAAAAGCAGTACCTTTGCAAGCACAAAGCACGCATCATGTACCGCAAGGAGCTGGCATATTACTTCTCAACGCCGACCGCATACGTGGTTATCGGCCTCTATCTGCTGACTGTGAGCCTCTTTCTTTGGGTGATTCCCGGAGAGTGGAACATCATTGACTCGGGCTATGCCGACGCCACGGGCTTGTTTAGGCTGTCGCCGTGGCTGCTGATGCTGCTCTGTCCGGCGCTCACCATGCGCCTCTTCGCGGAAGAGCGGCAGAGCGGCACATGGGACATACTGCTGAGCCGCCACGTCCCTGTATGGCGCATTGTGACAGGCAAATATATGGCGGCGTGGACCATCACGCTGCTTTCCATACTGCCGTGCGCACTGCACTACTTCATTGTCAGTGCGATAGCCGAGCCTGCGGGCAATGTGGACGGCGGGGCATTTGCGGGCAGCATGGCGGGACTGGTGCTGCTAAGCGGCACGTTCACGGCCTTCGGACTTCTCGCGGGCGCACTGACCAACAACCAGATTGTGGACTTCCTCGCAGGGGCGGTGTTCTGCTTCGCGCTCTACTGGACAGCTCTGCAGGAGCGTTTCGCAAGCGTGGCGCGCGGAGTGATTGACCTGCGCGATGTGGTCTTTTTCGCTTCGCTGGCGGCCGCGGCGGTGATTATAACGGTGATGCTCCTCTCGCGCAAACACTGACCCTGCCATCCTATGACCAGAATCGGACTTCTTTCGGACACCCACGGGCTGCTTGACCCGCGTATCATGGAGCATTTCGCGCCCTGTGACGAGATTTGGCATGCGGGCGACATAGGCAGTGCGGAGGTGCTGCAGAGGCTCCGCGAGTTTCGTCCCACGCGCGCCGTGTTCGGCAACATGGACGGCGGCGAGGTGCGCTACAGCCTGAGCGAGTTCTATCGCTTCCGCGTGGAGGAGGTGAACGTGCTGATGACGCACATAGGCGGCTATCCGGGGCGTTACAACCCGTGGCTGCTGCCCATGTTCCGCAAGAGCGCGGAAGCGAAAGCAGGCGGCAGTGACGGACTGAGGGACGGCATCGACCTGTTCGTCTGCGGCCACAGCCATATCCTGAAGGTGCAGTACGACAAGCAGTTCGGCTTCCTCACCATGAACCCGGGCGCAGCGGGCAAACAGGGCTGGCAGACGGTGCAGACCCTGCTGCGTTTCGTCATCGACGGCAGCGACATACGCGACCTCGAAGTCATCGAACTCGACAGGAGATAAATTCGAAGACACAGCAATACCCCTCGGGACAGGCACCGTAGCCTGTCCCTTTTTCTGCCAAAATGGCAGGCAAGAGGGGCGTTTGGCAGAGGATTTCACGCATTTGGCAGTAAGTTGGCATGTTTTGGGGCGCATATTCGTTTTGGCACGGCGTTTGTCATAAAAAGAGTGGACGGCAACGCCCATAAAAGACAGGACAGAGGCTGCGGAAACAAACCAAGACCCTGACCTGCATGAGAAAAACGAATACTAACTTAAAAACTATACAACTATGTCAAAGATTATCGGAATCGACCTCGGAACCACCAACAGCTGCGTAGCAGTTATGGAAGGCAACGAACCTATCGTGATTGCCAACTCTGAAGGCAAACGCACAACCCCGTCAGTCATCGGCTTCGTGGACGGCGGCGAACGCAAAGTGGGAGACCCCGCAAAGCGTCAGGCCATCACCAACCCGACCAAGACGGTGAACAGTATCAAGCGTTTCATGGGCGAGACCTACGACCGCTTGCAGAACGAAATAGCGCGTGTCCCCTACAAAGTGGTGCGCGGCGACAACAACACCCCGCGTGTGGATATTGACGGCCGCCTCTACACTCCGCAGGAAATCAGCGCCATCATCCTCCAGAAGATGAAAAAGACCGCCGAGGACTACCTCGGGCAGGAAGTGACGGAAGCCGTCATCACGGTGCCCGCGTACTTCAACGACAGCCAGCGTCAGGCGACCAAAGAAGCCGGCGAGATTGCAGGTCTGAACGTGCGCCGTATTGTGAACGAGCCGACAGCGGCAGCCCTCGCCTACGGCCTCGACAAGAGCAACAAGGACATGAAGATTGTGGTCTTCGACTGCGGCGGCGGCACACACGACGTGAGCGTGCTGGAATTAGGCGACGGCGTGTTTGAGGTGAAAGCCACCGACGGCGACACACACCTCGGCGGCGACGACTTCGACCACCGCATCATCGACTGGCTCGTGCAGGAGTTCAAGAACGAGAACGGCGGAGCCGACCTGAGCAAAGACCCGATGGCGATGCAGCGACTGAAAGAGGCTGCCGAGAAAGCCAAGATAGAACTCTCGAACACCACCTCCACCGAAATCAACCTGCCCTATATCATGCCCGTGAACGGAGTGCCCGCACACCTTGTGAAGACCCTCACACGCGCAAAGTTCGAGCAGCTGATTGACGACCTTATCCAGCGCACTATCGCTCCGTGCCGCACCGCACTGCAGAACGCAGGCCTTAGCACAGGCGACATTGACGAGGTGATACTCGTAGGCGGCTCCACCCGTATCCCTGCCATCCAGCAGGCTGTGGAGAAGTTCTTCGGCAAAGCTCCGTCGAAGGGTGTGAACCCCGACGAAGTGGTGGCAGTGGGCGCAGCCATACAGGGCGGCGTGCTGACCGGCGAAGTGAAGGACGTGCTGCTGCTCGACGTGACACCGCTGAGCCTCGGCATCGAGACCATGGGCGGCGTGATGACCAAGATGATTGAGGCCAACACCACTATCCCGACCAAGAAGACCGAGACCTTCACCACTGCCGTGGACAACCAGCCCAGCGTGGAAATCAAGGTGCTGCAGGGTGAGCGTCCGATGGCTGCGCAGAACAAGCAAATAGGCATCTTCCACCTCGACGGCATCATGCCCGCAAGACGCGGCGAACCGCAAATTGAAGTGACCTTCGACATCGATGCCAACGGCATACTGAATGTCAGCGCGAAGGACAAAGCGACGGGCAAAGAGCAGAAGATTCGCATCGAGGCATCCAGCGGCTTGAGCGACGAGGAGATCAAGCGCATGAAAGCCGAAGCCGAGGCTAACGCCGAAGCCGACAAGAAGGCGAAAGAGACTGCCGACAAGCTGAACAAAGCCGACGCCACCATCTTCCAGACCGAGAAACAGTTGCAAGAAGTGGGCGACAAGATTCCCGCCGACAAGAAAGCCCCGATTGAGGCGGCTCTGAAGAACCTCAAGGAGGCTTACGAGAAGAAAGACGCCGATGCCTGCGAGCGTTACAACAACGAACTGATGACCGCTTTCCAAGCCGCCAGCCAGGAGATGTACAACGCAGCCAACGCGCAAGGCCAGGCAGGTCCGCAAGGCGGACAGCAAGGTCCCTTCGGAGGAGCCAACGGTCCTTTCGGAGGCCAGCAGGGTCCGTCCGACAACGGCAGCAAAGGCGCCGAAGACGTGGACTTCGAAGAAGTGAAGTAAGCACGGCATCAGCCGCGAAAGAGGCGCCTCCTGCCGGAACGGAGGAACGGAAGGCCGCGGGATTCTCCCCGCGGCCTTCTTCGTGTCCCTTGGCGATGCGTCATAAACCCCTCGGCCTCTTTCTCTACGGGCGGGTGTCGGTCGCAGACGGCCGTCCTGACCGAGGCGTCCTATAGAAGTCCGCCAGACTGCCATTCCGGTTTTGGCCGCACGTGCTCCGCCGAATCACCCGTTAATCACCCGTTAATCACCCGTTCTTGGAAGCGGGTTTGCCCGCGTGTGACGGCTGTCATATACCTTCTTTTGGATTGTCATGCCAAAGTTTTGCGGAATATATTTGCACAATTCGCGGAAAAAAACTACCTTTGCAGCGCAATAGGAAAACTCCTGCTGCATCGCGTAAATCAACAGGTCGTAAATATGAAGAATCTTTCCTGGTCCCGGATAGGAGGGTGGGCGCGCAGGTTCCTACTCAACAAGTATGTAGTGGTCGTGCTGATCTTTCTTCCTGTTTTCCTGTTTGTCGGAGAACAGAGTCTGGTGAATATGTGCAAGCGCTCGGTGCAGATACGGCGTCTGGAGAGGCAGTTGCAGAGCAAGAATGAGGAGAAGGCGCGTTGCAGGAGGGCATTGAACACCATGACTTCCACCGACTCGCTGGAGCGTTACGCGCGCGAACATTATTATATGCACGCGCCCGAGGAGGACGTCTATCTTGTTTCCGACCGCTGACCCGTCATTTCCGCTACCGCTATGCAGGACACTCTCGTTTCGCATCATCGCATCCTCGGTATTGACCCGGGCACGCTCCTCATGGGCTATGCCCTGCTTGACGTCCGTGGGCAGCAGGTGCAGGTGCTTTCGTTCGACTGCCTGGATGTCCGCAAACTGGACGGGCAGTACGCGCGACTCCAGCGTGAGTTCTTCTTTGTCCAGCAGCTCATTGACCAGTATCAGCCTACGTGCCTCGCCATCGAGACCCAGTTTGTGGACAAGAACCCGCAGACCATGATCAAGATTGTCCATGCGCAGGGAGTGGCTATTGCTGCGGCACTCAGCCGCGACATTCCTGTATATGAGTATCCGCCTATGAAAATCAAGATGGCCATCACCGGCAACGGGCACTCCACCAAGCAGCAGGTCGCCGACATGTTGGGTCGCTTCCTTCATATCCCGCCGCAGGACATGCCCTCCAAACTGGATGCCACCGATGCGCTCGGCATCGCCTATTGCCATTTCCTGCAGCTCGGTCTGCCCCTGCGCAGTGAGCACGGAGCGAAGGATTGGACTGCCTTTGCGCGGCAGAAGGGCCTGGTAGAAAAGGCCGTAACTTCTCCGAATCAGCGCCTGCTGGCCGCTTTGTCGAAAAAAAAGTGACTTTTCTCTTGTGTATGTCAGGAAAAAGCAATACCTTTGCACCGAACTTTCAGTTTAATTGATTTATTAATATTTTTCACCATGGCTTACAAAATTTCTGAAGATTGTATCGCATGCGGTACATGCAAGGATGAATGCCCGATGGGAGCTATCTCTGAAGGCGATCGTTATTCTATCGATCCGGATATGTGCACCGAGTGCGGTACCTGCGCCGATGCCTGCCCGAGCGGGGCTATCTCGCTCTAATGGAGGTCCGAAGCGGAATCCGAAAGACGTCTCCCGAGCGGGAGACGTCTTTTTTGTCCTTGCGCTGCCTGTGTCCGTTGTGTCGGATGTTATCCGACATCCGCCTTCAAATCCTGTCTGTTTTGCCCCAAAAACGCAGAAAACGGCCTGCTATTATATAATCTCTGTATAATAGCGTGTTATGCAAAAACTTGTCACAAAAACGATCGTTTTTTTGTGACATATAAAAAAATGTTGTAAATTTGCAACGCAAATAGTGTGGCTATACAATATAACTCGCCAAAAACAGGTGCTATATAACCACAATACCGGCAAAAGTTTCTGTCTGAAAAAAACATAAAAACTTGTCACAAAAAACGTCGTTTTTTGCATCAAGAACAATAGACTGATAAGTACCAACCAAATTAATTAACTGGTGCTTCGGCACCAAAAATACAAACTAAAACAAAAAACAAAATGAAAAAACTTTTTCTAATTCCCGTATTGGCACTCTTTGCGTGTGTTAATATGTGGGGCGCGAATGTGGCCAGAATTGGAGAGACGAATTACACGTCCTTCGAGAATGCATTAAGCGCAGCTACAGCCGGACAAACCATTGTCCTTCTGGCTAATATTGGCACTAAAAGTAGCGAAGCTGTTACCATTTCCAAGAATATCACTATTGATGGTCAGGGACAGTATAGTATATCCCGCTACTTCACGGTTAATGCAAGCAAATCATTAACACTGAAAGATATCACAGTTTGCAATAATAAGAAAGCTTCATCTGCTCCTCGAACGGTTACTCTAAAAAATGGTTCGCATTTGATTCTTTCTAACGCAACAATCGTTCCGAATCAATCGCATATTGCAGTTGGAGTTGCTGCTTCTGCATCTGCATATATCGACCTGGTGGAAGAAACAAATAATACCATCAGAAACTACACTGGTAACACAACCATGTATCTTTCATCCACATCTAGTTCTTACGCATTGTATATTCAAG
>Ga0310690_10003769_pt1 | contig 22283 bp, 34 predicted proteins | sample AusTroGonzalo_MG_2_FD_207661 | JGI IMG/M metagenome (GOLD analysis project Ga0310690, IMG submission 207661) | Bovine rumen microbial communities from tropical cattle in Woodstock, Queensland, Australia - Gonzalo_04 (v2) (version 2) | ecosystem: Host-associated > Mammals > Digestive system >... | reverse complement strand
TAAAGTATTATGTTTTATTTTGTTTGTTTGGATTATTTCCAAATTGCGTTTTTTAAGTTCCTGACATAACCAAAAACACGCCGTATTATAACTACATTCAGATAATAACATTTCATAACCTGTTATATTATCTTTGCAAGCTGTTTTAAATATTCTCATATTGTACCCCCGCTATAATTAAATAATGTTTAAAGCCGTGAAAAAATCAGATTCTAAAATAATCCAGTCAGCCGGGATAATACTTTTTCTTTCCTTCTTTTCGTATTTTTTTAAATCTTTAAAATGATATAATAATATATCAGTGCCGCAATAATGACAGTTTTTACAACCTGATTCCGGTTTTGCCTGACAATATAAACCCGCGCTTTTATCGGAAAATATTTGTAAAACATAATTCCAATTTTGTGAAGTAGCTACAACTTTATTTTTCCATTTTTCTATAATATCAGTGTGATATTTTTTAGTATTGTCTTTTATTGCTTTTTGCCGTAAATACTCTTTATAATCCTTTTGCGCGTCAAACATAAATTTACACCCCCTTTTTAAACGGCTTTATATGTGTAATGCGTAGTAGTATAGCATGATTCTATTAATTCCAGCCGCGCGGCTCAAAATATCCCGTATATCCGAACTTATTCATAATATTATCCCCCTTTTCAATTAGTTATTTTTCCCGTAATTAAATCCACTTCACACGCGCGGCCTTTTTCGTATTTATAGCAGCGCGGCGCGTATTCTGTTTTTACACGTTCTACAACTCTAATAATTTTGTGTTCATTATTCCATGTTTCCGATATTTCAAAATACGGATCATTATTGATTATTTCTTTTTCTCTATTGCCGCCGATATCGTTTATTATTTCCCGCGTTTTTTCCTCAACCAACACAATGTTATTGTAGTTTTCCAGCGCAAAAAGATTAATAATTCTTAAAATATCCGCGCGCGTATAACTATAATTAGCGGCGTATAATTCTTTTTCCATTTCCCCATGTCTATAACTGGCTTGAAAAACGTGTTTATCATGTTGTGAATATATTTCTTCAATTTCAAATTGTGTATCAATTCCGATTCCGTTAATATTAGCTATTTCTTTAACGGCGTGTTTTAACGGTTTACCAGTGATTTTATTTGTAGTGCGGTATGTATAACGCGGATTAACGGCCGTAAATTCAAAAAAGAAATTTCTAATCACGCGCCGTTTATATGCTATATCAATTCTTTCAATAACACGGATTCTATGATTTTTAATATCACCGGGTATATTTTGATCATCCATACCCATTTCACGCAAATATAACGTTTTGCCTTGCGGGTATAACCGTTTTAACATTTCCATATATTTTTTATCATCCATTGCTTTTTTGCCCCCTGTATTATTGTATTTCCCGCGCCGTTATGTTATAATACAGGCCGTAAAGAGTGCGCTATACTTTACAGCCCTTTTTACACTTTCAAAAACAGCTTTTCACTTTTGGCCGGGTGTAAGCTGTTTTTCCTTTTCCAGCTTTGCGCGGTTGCGCTGCTGTAAATCCTCAACGCTTTTTTGCATTGCTTCCGTTGCGCGCTGGATTTTATCAACCGTGTTCTGGTCAACGCCAAACAACAAATAATATCCATTTTTCATTTTTTCACCCCCTTTTTAGGCCGTTTTTTTATTTCCTGAAAAGATATTAGCACATAATATTGTATCTGTCAATACAAAAACGTAAATAAATTTCAAATATATAAAACATTTTACGCACTTATAATAGGAAAGAATACAAGCGGCACATTATAAAATGGGCTGTAAAGGGCGTAAAATAGCGAAATAGCTTAACCTATAATAAAGGAATTATGCAAAATATAATCAATTAGTTATAATAATTTATTGCATTTTTTTAATCTTTTCCGCGCTGATCATCCCGGCATTGTGTTTTGTTTGGGTGCGCGCTGCCTGATATCGGTATTATTTCGCTAAATCATTAATTTAGCGCAATAATTAAGGCCGTGTTTGACGAGCTGTAAATGCGTTAAAATAGCGGCTTGCGGCCTGTTTTGGGTGCTATTCCGGCCGCGCTGATCATCTTAAAAGGGCGTGTTTGTATTCCAGCGGCGCACACATACCCCCGGCGCGGCTGATCATACCCGCGGGGGAAATAGGCCACCCCCGGCCGCGCATGGGTTAGCCCCGTCTGTAGAAAATTTTGAAAAAAAGGGGTCAGCCCCTTCCGCAGAAAATTTACAAAAAAGACCTTCCCCTCAGATGCTGGGAGTGATATTTGGGATATTGCTGGGATGGTATGCCGTAGAGAGTGGGGTAGATGGGATAGTGCAGAATACAAATTTGTAATAATTGTGATTGTGGGGTTGACAACAATACAAAAATGTATATAATGATATATGGAAATGATTATTTTACTTTTAGGAGGATAATATGGGAATGAGATTGAATGTAACGGAAGGGTTGAGATTGTTGGCTATGCGGGCTGGAATGAGCATGGCGAGGGTAAGTAAGAAGATGGGGTATAAAACCCCGGCGAGTTTGATCAATATGGTAACGAGGGGTACTATCAGGATGAAAGTTGGGGCAGCTATGGCCGAAGCATGCGGGTATAAGATGGTATTAGTACCCGCTGATACGGTTATAGAGGATGGTATTGAGATCAAAGGAGAGGTAGAGAGCGAATGAGCAAGAACCACGTTATAGGTCGTTTAGATTGCGTCATAGACGGTTACGAAGTAAGAGAGGGCGAAAACTACGTTATAAGTAGGGGCTTATACGAAACCCTCAAAGAAGCGGTAAGGTATCTTAAAGAATCGGATAGACCGACAGGCAAGTGGTTAGCCATAGACGGTGCTTGGGAATGTGCGTTATGTGGATGCCGCGAGGGTGATGATTCTGCTTATTGTCCTGATTGCGGGGCTGATATGAGAGGAAATACGGATGAGTGAAAAAGAAGAATTAATACGTGCGTATACTATGTTTCGGGATAACCGCATGTATAGTAAGGCCGTATTGTGCGCCGAAAATGTGTATAAGGATGATAAGGCGGCTGGACGTAATCTCATGCTGGATTTTCGTAAAAAGATGGCATATGAGGTTCAGACGGGGGGCAATGCGGCTGATTGTCACGAATTAAGCCGTAGAAGCTACTTTGCTACGGCGAAAGATAGCTTTGATGACTTTATGATCGCTATGGAGTGGAATCGAAACCCGAAAAGTAGGTTTTGGTTGCCGCGAAGGAAGATATTAGAGGATAAATTTCATATCTGTACGGCTATTGAGGACTTTATGGCCGAAGATCGGGGAAGGAAATTATCGCTTTCTATGCCGCCCGGTACTGGAAAGAGTACCATGATTAAGTTTTTAATGGCGTATATCATGGGAAAATGGCCGGATAGTAAGAACATGTACGTATCGTACAGTGATAGCATGGTTACAATGATGATGGATGCCGTAATAGATATGACCAGTAGTGAGGAATACTGCTATCAGGATATCTTTCCTATGGGAAAGCCGGATAAGAGCGCGCAGTATAATACGATAGGTTATAGGCGGCGCGGTGATGCACAGACATTCAATTTGTGTTCTATTGGCGGTAGTATCACGGGTAGAACGAGGGCAGATAAGTTTCAGATTACGGACGATTTGGTAAAGAATGCCGAAGAAGCGAGAAGCCCGGAGCGGTTGGAAAAACTGTATGATGATTATTTGGCCACTATCAGCACCCGACAGATAGGCGATAATGTTAAAGAGATAATGTTGGGTACGATATGGAGCATTTACGACCCTATAAGCCGTGAAAAGATACAGCATGAGGGCGAAAAGGGGTGTCATTTTATGGCATTCCCGGTATGTGATGAGGAAGGGCATAGCAACTTTGCGTATGATTGTGAGGATTGTTATACGGATGAGAAGGTTGCGCAGATCAAGGAGAAACTTGACCCCGTAACATTTAGCTGTCTGTATCTCCAGCGCGGCATTCAAAAAGAGGGTATGCCGTTCACAGCGGAACAGCTTACATGGTATGACGGTGTGTTACCCGATGGCGATCCTGATAACATATTTGCATTTTGTGATGTAGCTTTTGGTGGGGGCGATAGTTTGTCTATGCCGATAGCGTATAAGTACGGCAAAGACCTTTTCGTTCACAGCGTCATATTTAGCCGTAAAGACAAGTCTGTAACCGTACCCATAGTATCACATGCCTTAATGCAGAATAGGGTCAGGAAAGTGCGTTTTGAAGCAAATGTAGGGGGTCAGAGTTACGCCGATGAGGTAAGCGCAAAAATCAAAGAGATTGGGTACAGTTGTAATGTCACCAGTAAGCGCGCCCCGAACACTATGAGTAAACTGTCAAAGATCGAACAGTTCCAACAGGATATCCGTAACATATACTTCCGGCGTGATAAAGCAAGGGGGCGTGAATACGATCTCTTTATCAATGAGTTACAGACATTTAGTTTTACTCAAAAAAATTTACATGACGATGCTGCCGATTCACTTGCCGGATTATGTGATATGGATTTGAATGGTTCGGTAAAATTAACAGCAGTAAATCAGCGGCTATGGTAAACTAAATATGCCGTAGAAAAGTAATACCAAAAACATAGCATAATAGGACAGCATTTTTCACCTTCTTAATGCCCCTCGCTTCACCCGAAAAGGGTGAAAGCGTCAGGGGCTTTTTTTAACGTTCCTCGCGCGCGCGTTATTTACCTTTTTATCGTATTAACATTATTATTTTATTATTTATTTCTTATATGACACAACTTGTACCACAACTTGTACCACAAGATGTACACAACTTGTACCATAACTTTTCCCTAACTTGTACCACAACTTGTACACAACTTTAACCACAACTTGTACCATAAGTTGTAATGCTACATAGTCAGTAATGCAACCCATCTTTACGGCCTATCTGAAAGAGCATATCCAAAACTAAATATATTGTAAATGTCAGAAGGGATAAACCGCCCTCTATGGACTATAAATTTTCCCCATTTTAGAATTGTGTTAAGAGCAAGAATATTGTTACGGCATATTAGGACGGTGAGGTATAGGCATGATAATTTCAGCGGGCGAAGGATTATATGGGCGTAGGCGCATCTATGCAACAAGTGATGTTATTACGGCTGATAATGTCATTGCGGAAGTGAATAATGCGCTCAACCCTCATCAGGCGAATATGCGTGAGGAAGAATATTTGTACTGGTATAGGCGCGGAATACAGCCCATCATTGATCGAACGAAAGAACGCCGCAAGGATATCTGTAATAAAGTTACGGTTAATAACGCGGATATGGTGGTTTCGTTCAAGAATGGGTACTTTCTGCAAAAGGCCGCAACCTATATCAGCCGCAAGGATAGCGAGGAGATAACCAATAAGGTTAAAGAATTGAACGAGTATGTAGCGTTATCCGGCAAATATGAAGCAGATAATAGCGTAGTGGATTGGTTTCATACGGTTGGTTTGGGCGTGTTATACGTGAAGCCAAACGATGAACCCGATATTCCGTTCAAGGTATATGCACTTGATCCGCGAAGTGCGTTTGTAGTTTACAGCATGAATCCCGGTAATGAACCTGTAATGGGTATCAATATGGTAGTACGGGATAAGACCATATGGATTGACGCGATTACCAAAGACACATTCTATCGGATTAAGGGCGGCCAATTGAGCGGCAACGATTTACAGTTAGGCATTAGTCAGATAGATGTAACACAGAATACGCTGGTAGAATCTGAACCTAATCTTATCGGCGAAATTCCGATAGTGGAATACACCTATAACAAATTGCGCATGGGCGCATTTGAGGGGGTTATCTCCATATGTGATGCCATAAATTCTTGCGTTTCAAATAGGATGGATGGCATTGAGCAGTTTATACAGAGTTTAACCGTTCTGTATAATTGCGAGGTTGATGAGGGTACTACGGCTGACGATATCCGAAAGATGGGTTTTGTATCCCTTAAAAACTCCGGCGATAACAAAGCAGATATTAAGGTACTGTCAGAGCAGCTTGATCAATCACAGACACAGGTTACATTGAATGATTTGTACGACCAGTTATTAGATAAGGCCGGAATGCCCGCGCTTATGCGTGATAGCGGTTCAACATCTGATACTGGTACGGCTGTATACCTCCGTAATGGATGGGCTACGGCTGATACATGCGCAAGGAATACCGAGGATGAGTTCAAAAAGGCCAATACATACTTTGACCGTATCATTCTCGCAATACTTCGCGGAAAGATAAAGGGCTATTCCCTTAATCGTTCGGATTTCGAATTGAAGATAATCCGCAACGATCTTTCAAATCTGCTGGTTAAGACACAGGCGGCTATGAATATGAAAGAGTTAGGGTTCGCCCCGGCTCTTGCATTTGAACGTAGCGGCTTGTCAAATGATCCTCTTACGGATGTTGAAGTCAGCAAAGAGTATATCGAAAAGGCATGGAATACCGAACAGGAAGAAACATTACAGGTGATGCCCGATAATGCGTCAGAAACGCCACAGAAACAGCCCGAAGAAGGTGATGCCTAATGTTGTTACGGCAAGATGAATTGAACGTAATAACGGGCGATTTGAAGCAATTAAACGGGGATGTAAATAAGGCCGTTGAAATGTTATCAGATTGGTTATTTTTGGCATACGCTGACGGAAAAACAGATGTTGAGGAACAGCTTAACGGCAATGTAGATACTCCCGTAGATCATGTTATGGATGTTGTATCGGCTGTTACGGCTGGTAAGACAGCATTTGAGCGTTTGGTAGATTACGTTTACCTTGAAGATATTGAAGCCCTGATAACCTTATTTAGTAATGAGCGACACCGCGTATATAATACGGCTGGATATGATACGGCCAAAAGTCTTAACGCGGAAAAGAAGGTATGGCATTGTTTGAAATTACCTACTTCGCGTGATACGCATATATACCTTGACGGTATGAAGAAGGGTATAGACGATAATTTCTACACCTATAACGGGGATGCCGCACAACACCCCGGAGCATTTGGAATAGCGGAGGAAGATATCAATTGCCTTTGTTACCTTACTTACAGTAAATGATATGTCGGTTTCGGCATTCATATAAGCGACAGAGAAGCCGCTATACAAATATCGCACAACAAAAACGGCGCATCAGAGAAGATGTAAATACGCAAAAGGAGAATTAAATATGGCAGAGGAAACTAAAGTAACTGATACCCAAACCACGGAAACACAGCAGCCCGATACGGGTAAGACACCCGAAGTTGATTACAAGGCAGAGTATGAGAAATTACTTGCCGAACAGAAGAAACTGAAAGAAGCCACAGACAAGGCTTGTAATGAAGCCGCCAATTTCAAGAAAGCACTCCGTGAGAAGCAGACCGAACAGGAACGCGCAGAAGCGGAACGTGCCGAGAAAGAAGCCGCAATAGCGGCAGAGTTAGAGAAGTATCGCAACGAAAGCAGAATAAACAGCTATAAATCAAAGCTGATTGAAAGCGGTTACGATCTTGAAACAGCGGCAAAGATGGCTGTTGAGTTGCCTGACGGTATCAAGGACGAGTTCTTTGCTAACCAAAAGGCTTTCATCGAAGCACAAAAGAAAACGATTGAAGCCGAGCTACTCAACAAACAGCCCGGATTATCCAATGGCAAGCCCTTAAACGGGGGTGACATTGAAAATATGGAAATGGAAAAACTCCGGGGATATTTCGGGTTGAAATAAAAAACCCAAACAAACAGGAGGAAAATAATTATGGCTAACAGTATTGCATTAGCACAGAAGTATCTCGCTATTCTTGACGAGGTTTACAAACAGGCAAGTAAATCAAGCGTTCTTGAATCCGGCGATATCAAATTTGTAGGAGCAAACGCAGTACAGCTCTACAAGACTTCCATGCAGGGCATGGGTGATTATGACCGTCAGAACGGTTTCGTTGGCGGCGATGTAACAGGAGCATGGGAAACTCTTACTCTCAATCAGGATCGTGGCCGTTCGTTCACCATTGACGCAATGGACAACGAGGAAACTCTTGGCATGGCTTTCGGCACTCTTGCCGGAGAGTTCATCCGTACACAGGTTGCGCCTGAAGTTGACGCTTACTGTTTCTCAAAGATCGTTGGAACAGACGGTATCCAGCATGGTACTCATGACCAGCTTGCCGACATTGCAAGTATGGCTAATGAAGTTGACGCTGGTATCGCAGCTCTGAACGAGAAGGAAGTACCTGACGAGGGTAGACTTCTGTTTATCTCTGAAAAAGCATATCAGAAGTTACAGGGCAACATCACCCGTCAGATCGACAACAGCGTAACAGGTATCAACAAGACCGTTGAAATGTACGATGGATGCCGCGTAATCCGCGTTCCACAGGCAAGATTCCTGTCGGCTATCACCCTCTACAACGGCAAGAGTGGACAGGCTGCTGGTGGATATGTAGGCGCAGCAACTAACTACAACATTCACTTCATTCTGCTTCATCCTTCGGCTGTTAAGAGGATCACCAAACATGCGCTGCTTCGTATCTTTGCACCCGCAGAGAATCAGCAGGCCGATGGTTACAAGGTAGACTACAGGCTCTACTATGATGAGTTCATCATGGCAAACAAACTGGATGGTATCTACTTCCTTCGTTCAGACGTAGCTAACGCTTAAATCACTTCCCACATAGATTGCCCCGCTCTCTTTGGATAAGGGGGCGGGGAATGCTCTAATGAAAGGAGAAAATTATGGCATTCGCAATCGCAAACAACCCCATCAAACCCAAATGGAAAACAGATTATTCACCTAATGATCGTCAGGAGAATTACAACGCTATCTATGAGTATATCGGTGCATTCCTTCCTGTAACTCCCGAAAATGCAAGTATTGACTATGTTGCATCCACCAAAAAGGCTACTGTAACGGTTGATACTCCGGCAAGTGGTACGCTTTCGTACCAGTGGGCGGCCGCAACTTCGATGGACGGATCATACACGGATATCGCAGATGCAACATCCTCAACCTTTACGGCTACTTCTTCACAGAGTGAGAAGTATCTTGGCTGCAAGGTTACAAACACCCTGAATGGGATTACCAATACCTTACTTGTGAAGTACGGACAGTTACCCGTGATTTCATAACAGGAGGAACGCTTATGATTAAGAAGAACGCAGACGGTTCTTTGTTTGTCGGTGAAATTGTCAAGGATGAGGAGTTTATGAATCCCCCTGTCATTGATGAGGAAACCGAAGAAACCGAAGTGACAGAGGAGAAACCCAAAAACAAGGGCGGTAGACCTAAAAAGAGTTGATATTGAGAGGTAACGGATATGACATTACAGAGCAAATTGGCGGTTATTAAAACCATGCTTGATCCGGCAAGCGATACCTCTCTCGATGGTGACATATCCGTTTACCTTGAAATCTCGAAAGAGGAAATCCTGAACTGGTTATACATCAACCATCCCGAAAAGCGGAAAGGTGTAACGGATGTTCCCACACGTTATGAAATGGTACAGGTCCACGCTGTAGTCAATGGATATTCCCATAAAGGCGCAGAGGGTGAGAAAGTACACAATGAGAACGGTATCAACAGGACATTCAAGTATGACGATATGATTGCCTACATTCGAAACCATGTATTTCAGTTGATTTAAGGGGGTGTATATATGCGCTCTTTAGTGCGAAACAAGCAAAAGATATATTACGCCTTATACGATAAAAAAGAAATCCAGCGTGATGAATACGGCAATGAAACGGGTGAACCTGTTATTACCTATAACAATCCCGTTGAATATCATATCAATGTATCGGCTGCCCGTGGTACGGCAGACGTTGAACAGTTCGGTATCAACTTGAATTATTCAAAGAGCATGGTAACGAATGATTTGACTTGTCCGATAACCGAAACAACAAGGTTGTGGATAGATAAAGAAGCCTACGAAACAGTAGGCGAAGTAACAACTATCACCCCGCATAATTACGTTGTTGTATCGGTTGCAAGGTCAATAAATTCAATTACCTATGCCATTAAGGAAGTGTCGGTAACATGACTATTGACATTGAGTTAAGTGAAGAATCAATAGACAACGCAATCCAGCAAGTTAAAGATTACGAGGAAAAGTTACGGGCGAAAACAGGCGAATTGGTAAAGGAAACCGCCCAAAATGTTGAGGAATATGCGGCCTATGTATTAGCGCAGCATATCGACACGGGCGAAACCCTTGCTTCACTGAAAAAGAAAGATTACAAGGGCGGCAAGAATACCGCTACTTCGGTAGTTGAGGTAGGTGGAGCGGCAGTTTGGCTTGAATTTGGTACTGGTGTTGTAACGAATAATGCCTATGTAGGGGCTTATGTACATCCCCGCGCCGGGTATGCTCATATGTGCGGTTTAGGTACATACGGTGAGGGGCATGGAGCAGAGCCTAACTACCACGGCATTGTTGCTACTCTGTTTATGTGGAATAGTGCGCAAGCCGCAAGGCGTGATGTGCCTAACTTGGCAAGGAGGATATTCAGATGATCGACATTGAAAATGAAGTATTTAACAATGTTGCTACCGCACTCCGCGCAAGTTATCAGGGCATATCTGTATACGGCGAAACCGTTGAAACACCTTCTTCATTCCCTTCTGTATCTCTTGTCGAAGATGACAATTCCGAAGTGGAAACCAATGTAACCCTTGCTCGTAATAATGAAACAACTTGCAATCTCATGTATACGGCTAATGTTTACAGCAATCTAAAGACAGGCAAAAAGGCACAGGCCAAAGCCATTATGGATATAGTTGATGAGCAGATGCACAACATGGGATTTATCCGTACAATGCGTAACCAGTTACCGAACCTTGACCGTACAATTTACCGTTGTACGGCGCGATATACAAGGACATATCAAATATTTTAGTAGGAGGATATAGCAATGGCAAATGAAATAATCACTGTCGGCGCAAGAGTGAAGTACGCTTTCGAAGTTACCGGGCATGAGGGAGAGCGGCCGACATCCGGCTATGTTACCCTTGCCGATGTAACCGAAGCACCCGAAATCGCGCTTTCACTTGAAACCATTGATGTTTCAAATATCATGGACAAGGTAACACGCTACGTACCGGGCAGACAAGACCCCGGTGGAGAGAAGCAGTTCACCCTGAATCATACCGATGCAGCTATCGCGGCTTGGAATACCCTTGTTGCACAGGCTGACACAAAGAAAGACAGCAATCTCCGTTTATGGTGGGAGTTCTGCTATCCGAATGCTACCAATTCATTCTATTTCTGCGGAACACCGAAGCAGATCGGTAACAGCGGTATTTCGGGTAATAGTGCTTCAACCCTTACTGGTAGCGTAGTATTTGAGGAATTGGGTGGATGGCAGCCTCATTCAACACAGATTAGCACTACTGATACCACAAAGAGCGTTGTAAAGAATGCTACCGCTACCACAACGGTATCGAACGCACAGGGAACAGTTAAGGTTACTTCAAGTAATCCGGCTGTTGCAACGGGCGTTGTTGCTGGTACTACTCTCACAATCAGCGGTGTTGCGGCTGGTACAGCAGTTCTTACCCTTGAAGATGGCAATGGCGATTCTTGCAAGGTTGTAGTTACTTGTACAGCGGGAGCATAAAACACAATACACGATAGAAACGTAGGACAGAGGTTCGCCACCTTTTCGTTGCCATGTCAGCGATTACTACGTTTTTATAAATATCTTAATAACCTACATGGAGGATAAAAGCATGGCAGAAGAAAACATAGTAAAAAATGAGGAAGTTGTAAAACCCATAATTCTTAAAGATAAGGATACGGGAGAGCCGAAGTATGTACTTGAATTTGATAGAGCAACGGTAAAAGCCGCTGAAAGAGCCGGATTTAAAATTGATACCGTTGTTGATATGTCTGAAAATGACGATAGTGGGCTGAAAATGGCTATTGAACCGCTTGAAGATTTATTCTTCCATTCATTCAAAAAGCACCAGCCTTTTATGAATAAAAACGCTACAAACAAGATTTTGTATGAGGACTTATGCGGGATGAGTACGGCAATGATCGCAAGGCTTGTACAGCTTTATATGCAGCCGTTTGAAACTTTAATACAAACGGATGATACACCAAAAAACGCGACATTGGCGATAGAGTTGTAAGTTCAGAAAAAGAAGATAAACCTCTATCGTCATTTACAGATGCGTTTATGGAAGTTTTACCGTATTACTTGGCTATCGGTATGCCTTATGAATTGTTTTGGAATGGTGATCCTGAATTAGTAAAGGTATACCGAAAAGCACATGAATTACGGACGGAACAGAAAAATCAAGAAATGTGGGTACAGGGTATATATGTATTTAAGGCGTTTAGATCAGTAATTGAAGCGTTCAGTTACGGATTAAGTGGTGGTAAGGGTTCGAAACCCGGTGAATACCCGAATAGCCCCATACCTTTTACAGAAGCCGAGCAAAAAGCGGCTAAAGAACGTAATAAAAAACGTACTTTGCAATGGGTAAAAGATAATCAATAAGGCGGTGAGGAAATGGTAGAGATTGATACGTTACAAGTCAAAATATCGGCTAATGCAAAAGAAGCCACAAGTTCATTAAATTCGCTTGCCGATGCTTTGAAAAAAGTAAAAACACAGTTGACGGGCGTAAATAAGAATGGCGTATCGGTATCTGACCGTTTGGCGAAAAGTCTTAATGAAATGAATGGTGCGCTTAATAGCATAACCACGGGAGGAATCAAGCGGTTACAAAAACTTGCTAATGCTTTAAATGATTATTCAGATGCAGTTGCAAGAATAAAAGCGGCGGGTGCTGGCGTTGCAAAAGATATTAAAAGCGTATCGCGTGCATTATCGGTTGATAGTAATGGTAGTAATGCAGCACAGAATGATACAGTGGTTAATGAAACTACGGATTTACCGAGTGATAAAGAGATTAAGGCCAATACAAAAGAATGGTTAGAGTGGTATAGGTCTGTTGAAAGAGAAAGTAAAAAGGCCGGAGAAACGGTTAAAAAGACAACGAATATATTTAACAAATTCTTCCATTCTTTAGCCCGTATTGCTTTTTATCGTGCTATTCGTAGTGCCTTAAAAGCTGTTACCGAAGCATTTAGCGAGGGTTTGAAAAATGCTTACGCATACAGTAAGCAGAGTGAAGATTTCACACGGCTTGCTGATACATTAGATCGTATCAAATCTATAACGTATCAGATGGTAAATCAGCTTGGCGCGTTATGGGGAGAGATTAAACAGTTTTTCCTTCCGGCTATCGAATGGCTTGTTGAAAAGGTTAGATACCTTGCTGAAAAAGCCACGGAATTTATGGCGGCCTTGAATGGTGCTGACACATATTTACGTGCTAAATACGTTGCTAAAGCGTGGGATGATGCCACGGATTCCGTTAAGAAGTACAAAAATCAGCTTCTTGGTCTTGACGAGCTGAATGTATTAACTGAAAAGAATAGTTCGGGAAAGAAAGAAGAAGATCATTCAGACGATTTCGAAGTAGTCAAGGTCAGCGATAAGATAAAGCAGATTGGTTTAAGTTGGGGTCGATTAAAGGCTGAATTTGATAGTCAGCTTGAAGATTGGCGTACCACGTTGCTGTTTGGTATAGGCGCAGCGGCAATAGGCGCAATCCTGTTATTTGGTACTTCTCATAAGTTACTTGGCTTGGGTCTGCTTGTCGGCAGCGGTATATTCATAGGCAAACAAATTCAAATGCACTGGGGCGAAATGAAAGCCGAGATAAAACAGGCTATGGATGATTATTGGGTGCTGTTTGCGCTTGGTGCTATCGGTCTTACCGTTGTCGGTGCGGCGTTATTATTCACACAGCATTATGCGCTTGGTCTTGGCTGTATCTTGTCAGGCGTTGCGTTAGGAGTTGCCACTATTGGTATGTCGTGGGATGTTATGTATAACGACATTAAAAACGCAATGGAAAAGTATAGATGGTTATTCCTTGCGGCGGGTATCGGACTTCTTGTAGCGGGTGCGGCCTTACTGTTCACAAGCCATATTGCTTTAGGTTTAGGCTGTTTGGTATTTGGCGGCTTCATAACCGTATCAGAGATAGCTCTAAACTGGAATCAGTTAAGGGCTGACGTACAGACAGCATTTCAGAAGTTTGCGCCCCTGTTTGCCGTAATGGGGCTTGGTTCGTTAGCGGTAGGCGCGTTACTTCTCTTTACCGGGCATATCGGACTTGGTTTGGCTATGCTGATTGCGGGTGGATTTATTACGGTAGCAACGATAGGCTTCAATTGGGATAATATCTTGAATAATCTCAAAGCTACTTGGGAAAAGATCAAGAATTGGTGGAATACAACAGTAATGGCGGCGGTAAGGCGTGGCGTTGCGGCTGTTGAAAACTTGTTAGGGTTTGATATTAACGGTGATGGTATTATCGGCGGTGTATCAACTACTCACGAAAGTAGTAGCGGTGCAACTCATGGTGGTGCGCATGGTAAATTTGCTACGGGTGGCGTACCGACAAGAGGTACATTATTCTACGCTGGCGAATCCGGGCCAGAATTTATCGGTTCAATGGGCGGTTCTTCTGCCGTAGCTAACACCGAACAGATGACGGACGCAATCTATAAGGCGGCCTACATGGGAATGTCACAGGCGTTGAGAGAGAACGGCGGTAACGGCATGAGCGGTTATACTCCCGCAACGGGTGATGACTTGTTCCTGATAATGAGGAAAAAGGCTAACGCATATAACAAGATGACGGGCAATCCGGCATTTAACTGATATGAGAGAGGTATAATATGGCTTACGTTTCTTACACAGCGGTTACACCGTCAGTAGGTGATAATCCTAAATCAAATGGATGGTATGAATACGATTCGGTCAACGCCTTGTATTTTCGGACTTCTGATACCACCGTACAGAACGGAAAGACATATTATAACCGTTCAAATGGGTATCTTGTAAAGTTAGGTTCAGGGGGGAGCGCATATACTATCCCCCTGAAATATATCAAAGCTGATACCTATAAATGCGTATGGAGTGTAACGGATGTGGATTCATACCGTGATGCCAACGGGGAGTTACACCGTGACGGAGTTCTTGATCGTAGGATAATGAAGGTTGAATTTGAAACACCCGATTTGGACGATGTAGACCTTCAAAAACTGTTGTCGGGAATCAAGGGTGCATATATTAGTGCCGTAGCTAAAAGCTGTAATGTAACGGCATATATGCCCGAAGAAGGGGCATATAAAACGGACAAGTGTTACCTTACTTCCGATGTGAATATTCAGATACGGTATGCCGATAACGGCAAGTTAAGATATGATCCCATACGTTTTGCATTTATCGGTTATGGTACATCAAGTGCAACCTAAAGGGGGATATGAAGAATGATTGATTATGAATACCCCAATATTTTCATAACAGAAGGTACTCAAAAGGAATTGCTGATTACGGACGGTACTGTAACCATTGACGGTACGGATTACGAAGTATCGGGGGAAACTGTACTGTTTGAGAATAACGATTTGGAGTTAGAAGCGTTTGAGTTATATCAGAGTATTAACACCGAATCGCAGATGATTTTCGGTTCTTGTGGAACAGCGAAAGTAAGTTTTGTAGCACGTTCCGTATATGCTGGTAGTAATGTTGGCAAGCGGGTTAAAGTGTATATCATCCCTAACCATGATGCTTCGAAGATGGTACAGCTTGGAGTATTCAAGATTGCCGAAGATAAGCAATCAAATGACCATTTACGGCATAGTATGGTAGGTTATGATTCTATGTATGACATATTAAATACCGATATGCGTTTATGGTATTATGGACAATTCCCCGATACTTCCACAACAATGACGCTTGCACAGTTCCGGGCAGCGTTCATAAACTACTTTGGATTAACCGCCGAAACCGTAACGCTTGCTAATGATGATATGGTATTACAGCGCAAGATTGAAGTTGATTCGTTAAGTGGTGCGGAGATTATTAAAGCTATATGCGAGATTAACGGCGTTTTTGGAAAGATAACCAATGAAGGAAAATTCCGTTTTGTATCACTTGCCCCGCATATACAGCTTGATCCTGATGTGGTACAGATGGATGTAGATAAATATGTTGATGTAGAGTTCACCGATTATTTCTGTCAGTTTATTACCGCCCTTGAATTACGGAATGATAAAACAAGCATAGTGTCGGGGGATAAAAGTGGTAATAAATATGTTGTTTCTTACAATTTTTTAACCGCTGGAATTGATTTTAGCGAGTTAGGGGATATATGCCGTAATCTTTATTGGCAGATAAGACATCATAGTTATAGGCCGCTTACGATCAACGCTTTGGGAAATCCTCTTATAGAGGTAGGAGATTCCTTAAAGTGTGTGCTCAAAAACGGTAATATTTTGTTTACATATGTATTTGAACGCAGATTAAAGGGTATTCAATCCTTGCGTGATACGATTTCATCTAACGGTGAGGAGTATTTTCAGGAAAATTTAAATAGTGCTTCATACCAGTACAAGGAATTAAACAATCAGATAAACGAAATCACACAGGGCGGCGGTTCAAGTTCTGTCGTAACAAGCGAGGATTTTGTTGAGAGAATCCGCAATATCGGCTTTAGGCTTTTGGACGAGCCGAGTAATGTGAGCGTGGAGTTTGACGAGGAAAATCAGCAAGTAGAATTGAAGTGGACAGACCCCGCAGATATTTCAACAAATGAACCTTGTCCGGCAACGTGGGCGGGTACAGTGGTAGTGAGGAAAGAAGATAGCGCACCACTTCACAGATGGGATGGAACGCTGATTATTGACAGCACAACAAGAGACGAATACGCAGAAACGCCACTTGTGGATGATACAATCGAAGCTGGGAAACAGTATTATTACGGCATTTTCCCGTATCATATATACTTGCAACACGCTTCGCATCCAATAAAGCATTATCGTTATACTAAAGTAGTTAGTATTGATTTCGCACGTATGCAACAATTAACTAAATTGTTAAATACAAGCGAAGAATATGTCAACAGTTTAATGCTCGACAAAGAGGACTATGCGGACTATAATACAAACTCTTGGAGCATAACGGATTATACGTTGCAAAAAATAGGCAAAAATTATACTCATTTTTACTTGCTTAAATCAAAATTTGAAAAAGCATTTGCTACAAAGTTGATCGTGGATGTTGAGTGCAGCGGTGTCTTTGGCGATACGAGTACGTGCATTGTCAGCTTTTATCATACTTTGCCTACAAGCTATAGCGAATGTTGGAACGATGTTGGTGAAAAGCTGATTTGGCGTTATGGGATAGTAGACCGTTCAGACACTTCATACGGCAGACACGTTGTCGAAATACCCTTAGACTTAGTGAATGTTCCGTTTTTCATTTCGTTTGAAACAGCAGATATTTCAAACACTTATTTCAGGCGTATAGAATTTGATAATGATGTATCAGTAATTGTTGACGAGTAAAGCGAGGGATTAATATGGCGTGGAAAAATGTAGAGTATGAGGACGGCAAATTCAGAGCAACCCAAAGCGGCGGCGGTGGCGGCAGTTCAGACCATGACTATTCTACGAGCGAACAAGAAGTTGGTACGTGGATTGATGGCAAGCCGCTGTATGAGAAAACTATTGATGTTAATTGCGCTGATACAAGTAATGTTCAAAATGTATATGCTTTTAATAATGAGAGAGTAAAGGCTATCACATCGGCATATTTTGAAAATAACAATGGTGACATTATCGCCTCAACGTGGGCGGGTTTGATATTTTGGGATTTTGTCGTTACCAATACTGTTATTAGTGTTAAGAGAAATACTAATGACCCAAATTGGCAATCAAATGTTAATTTTACTTGCACAATCCAATACACCAAAACCACCGATTAATGTACAGAAAATCAACAGTTTTATCGCTTGAATCGGCGGTATGATAATATTGCGGTGGCGGAATATGTAGACGCTTAACAAGGCAACGTAGCAGGTAAGTGGTACTTCCCCACCTATGGATATATAGGTCGTTTGCAACCGATCGAAGTTGAGCCATGTAAGGTGCAAATCCTTACCCGCAATATTATTTTAGGAGGGAGAAGCGTATGGCAACACGGCGAGAGTTTTGCAACGAAATGAATAACGTCTATAAGAATCACGGCGTTTATATCGGTGCGGCTAATGGTGAGCGCACAGAATCGCTCACTTTTGAACGGGTGAGGAAACTGGAAGAAAGCTACGAAGGGCGTGACCACAAGAGCGACATTCAACGTGACCTTACCTATATCGGGAATTGCTACGGTAAAGGGTGGTCAATGGAGCTGTCTTATGCCGGAGATTGTAGCGGTCAGATTGTCGGGGCAATGCGTAGGCTTGACATTCATCAAAGCGATATGAGGGCAAGGGATTTTCAAGATGCTTCGCGTCCTGTCGAATTGGACGCACTCACTACGGGCGATTTGGTATTCGACAAGAAACTTGCCTATGATGAGAAAAAGAAGAAGTATTATTCCGTTGCCACGCACGTAGGAGTTTACGATAACGGCTATGTTGTCGAGAGTAAAGGGCGTGACGCGGGAGTTGTACGCCGTAAGCTATCAGAAGGTAGCTGGGTGATAGGCGGTAGGCTTGATTGGTTCGAGGATTCCGTACCCGTCCTTACCCGTGATTTAAAGTATGTCAAGGGCGATTTGATGAAGGGTGATGATGTTATGGAATGTCAGGAACGCTTACACGCATGGGGCTATCTTGACGATTACCACGGCAAGTACGGTAAGGAAACAAAGAAAGCCGTAACAGAGTTCCAACAGGATAGAAATATCACAGCAGATGAACCCGGTGTTGTTGGTCAAGTAACATGGGCTAAACTTTACGAAGTATGAAAGCGAGGTAGGTGGTGACAATGGAAATTGTAATTGCAATCTTGGGTAGTGGCGTTATTTCAACGCTGATTAGCTGTCTGTTTCAGATGCGGAGTGACAAGAAGAAAAAACTCGATAAGTTTGAAACAGGAATGAGTTTACTTCTGTTATCTGCCCTGAAAACAACAGGCAAGGGCATACTTGAAGATGGTACGGTTTCCAAAAGCGATTATGACAGCTTTTGCGCCACCTATGAAGCCTACAAATCTCTTGGCGGGGATGGATGGGCTGACGGTATCAAGAAACAAGTAGACGGTTTAGAAAAGACTATTGAAAATTGAGGAGGGTTACAACATGAAACTTTCAAACAAAGCGTATGATATTCTCAAATTTGTAGCGCAGATTTTACTTCCGGCTATCGGAACACTGTACTTTGCCCTTGCTGGCATATGGGGTTTCCCTTACGGTGAACAGATTGTAGGCACGATCACAGCCGTTGATACATTCTTGGGTGCGCTGTTAGGCATTTCAACGTATCAGTACAACAAGGAGCAGACAGGACAGCGCATGATAAAGTAAGGGGGTTATATGCGTATTGCCGATTTTACAAAGCCGGAACTTGACCACTTGCGCGAACAGTGCAACTTTACAGACAGTGAACGCTTTGCTTTTGATATGAAAGCGAAAGATTGTACCAATATTCAGATAGCTTTGGAATTGAATGTGTCTGAATCTACGGTTGCCGTGATAATGCGTAGAGTAAGAACGAAGATTACAAAAATTTTAGGATGGACGGTATAAATATGGCTTGTACTCATAATGATTCTAATTCAACTAAATGGGATATTGCGCTTATAACATCTTCGGGCATAAAGTATTACAAGATTAAAAGATTTTTCTGGTGGAAAAGGTTTGTGGAGGTATAATCTATGTGCGATTATAAGAATTGCCCTTGTTTTCCTGAAATACATACCGTAAAGGAATGGGCTGAATTACCCGATAAAGTGTCGGTGCTGGGTAAGTGGTATGTGTTTTCTGATTATCGTACCGACAATCATGTAGATATTCCCCGATTTAAGTTTGGGGATGGTAAAACCCTTGTATCTCAACTTCCCTTCTGTACGGCTTCAATAACCGACAATGATACGGAAATGTGGGATGGTAAGGCAAACGTATAAAATTTTGCGGTGGCGGAATAGGTAGACGCTTATAAGGTAAGAGCCGGTTGTTCCGATGCATACGGCCACACAGGGTGGTTAGCTCATGTGAGGTGCAAATCCTCACCCGTAAGATTACATTTTTTCAACAGTTTTCCCACAGATTTTTCATAAAATCGTTATCTCTTTTCAAGAAGAAGTCCACACGTTGGGCTTCTTTTTGTATGTTATGATAAATTCAGAAAGTGAGGTAGAGATATGTTTAGTCCTTATTACGGTCAGCAATTCAGTAGTTACTATCAGCAACCCTCAACCCCGACATTACCGCAACAGCAGATTATTCAGGTAAACGGCAAGGCAAGCGTAGATACTATACAGCTTGCGCCAAATTCCAGCGTTTTACTGATGGACACTACCTCACCTATCGTATGGATGTGCGTATCTGACGGTGTAGGTAAAGTATCAGCAACGGCGTATGACATAACCGTTCATAAGGATAAACCGCCGATTGATGTGGAGAGCATTGAACAGCGTATCTCAAATGTGGAAAAGATCATTTCTGAAATGGAGGGGAAATTAAATGCCAAATCCAATGTTGACAGCACTAAACCAAAACAGGACATTTCAAGGAATAGCACAAGCTAAAAAGATGATGCAGACCCTTAAATCGGTCGGCAATCCGCAGATGATGTTAAATCAGATGTTAGGTCAGAATCCTCAACTTAAACAGGCTATGGATTTTGTCAATGCTAATGGCGGTGATCCCAGAACGGCATTTTACAAGCTGGCAGAAGAAAAGGGCGTAAACCCTGATGAATTTATGCAGCAGTTAATGAGTTAATCCAACACACTTAACGCGTTGGATGCGTTAGAATCGAGTTAAAGGTAGCGCAACCTTAACATACGGACTATCTATACCGGGAAGATAGCCCCTAACCTTTTAATAATTTAAGGAGGATAACACAATGGATAATGGTTCATTATCAGCAAGTGACATTGCCCTGCTCAACAATGACGGTATGGGCGGTTGGAACGGCATGATCTGGCTGTTCGCAATTCTCGCACTGTTTGGAGGCGGTGGTTTTGGCTTCGGTGGTGGCAACGGTAACACTAATGCTATTCAGGCAGATGTAAATCGTGGCTTTGACAATCAGAATTTGCAGAATCAAACTCGCGACATCCTTACCGCTGTAAACGCTGGTACGGCACAGAGCGTAGCCGCAACAAATCAGACCTTCCACGATATGCTCATGGCAAATCAGGGTCTTTACAACGAAGTAGCAAGAGATATATCCGGGCTTGCTCTTGGACAGGCTAACGCCCTTGCAAATCAGAATGAATGTTGCTGTTCAACAAAGATGCTGATTCAGCAGAGTAACTACGATGGGGCTATGCGTGATGCAGCTACCAACGCAAACTTCACCGCACAGATTCAGAGCGTAAAGGATATGATCGCACAGAACAAGATCGAAGCACTTCAGGCTCAGGTATCACAGCTTCAGCTTGCACAGGCAACCGCTGGCGTACTTAGATTCCCTAACAGTTGGGCGTATGATGCTGGCGTATTCCCGCCCGTAGTAACTACAGGAACTACCGTAGCGGCTACAAGATAAGTAGAGGTGTTTGACTATGACAAGAATAAAAAACTTGGCAGATCAAATTAAAGACGAGTTAAGTGATGCGAAGAATTACGCAGAAGAAGCATTATATTACAAGTCTAAAGGTAATAGCGAGTGGTACAGCCGATACAAGAGTATGTCAGAGGATGAGTTGAAACACGCTGGCTATCTCCATGACCGTGTTGTATCAGAAATCGAACAGCTACGCGCTGTTATGACCCCGCCCGAAGAAATGCTCCAAAAATGGGATCACGAACACAGGGAGTACATCGAAAAAGCGGCATGGGTAAAGCAGATGTTGGCTATGTAAAACACAAGGCGCACTCTTGACCGGGTGCGCCCTTTTGAGGTATGATTATGGATGAGATATTATATATGACAAGTTTAACGGCAGCAGAGGCCGTATATGAGATTGACCCTTGCGAGAGGATAGAAAAGTGGTGGGATAGTGTTAAAGAACCCCATAACGATCAGAAAAACAGTAAAACATTTTTGGGTAAATTCTTGGGTAAACTGGGTAAATATAGAACCAAATAAACGAACATAAATTCGAATAAAATTTGAGAATCAAAAATCGCTGAAACGCTGATAAATACAAGGTTTCATTGAGTTTTACGGCATTTGAAAATGAACCCAAAAAATTTCTTAAAATTGATTCGTAATCAATAGGTCGTGGGTTCAAGTCCCATTCTCAGCTTAAAGAAAACCCTTGAAAATAC
>Ga0310690_10003768_pt1 | contig 22293 bp, 18 predicted proteins | sample AusTroGonzalo_MG_2_FD_207661 | JGI IMG/M metagenome (GOLD analysis project Ga0310690, IMG submission 207661) | Bovine rumen microbial communities from tropical cattle in Woodstock, Queensland, Australia - Gonzalo_04 (v2) (version 2) | ecosystem: Host-associated > Mammals > Digestive system >... | reverse complement strand
ATACCTCACCAATTTCAATGATGCCAACCTTCGCGCTGAATTAGGCGACGACAACGAGAAAATCATGAAACTGGTGAAGGAAAACATTCACGTCGGATGATTAACCTTTGTAGAGACGGTGTGACACCGTCTCTACATTCCAAATGAATAACATGGTTTCATCCCGTTTCATTTTCAAGGAAGGTTGCGGCACTGCAAGCAATGCTTGTCATTGGACGGTTTGCTACGATAATATGCTCGGAATCTATACCGCTAGAGTAGGTTTTGGCGGTGCAGGAGGAAGCAGTGTGCGTCTTTACCAAATCACAAAAGAAATCTTCGACAAAGTTGGAACCTTTGAGGACGACGATTACAAGTCGGAAAGGTTAATTGCAACAGGAAGAATTCTTTATGGATGCGAAAACTCAAAATATGCGTCAGGCCCTGATGAACGGGTTTTTGACAAGAATTGGAGAAGTTTGTGCCCTTGGGTAAAGTAAAGTAGCACGGTTTGTAAACGAAAACAGCCATGACAAAGGACAAATTCAATTGGAAATTCTGCCTTTGTTGTGGCCTTTTCATTTGGTTTGTTATCAATCTGTTGCAGGGTATTTTTACCGAGATCCAGGAAGACGAGGCCTATTATGCCCTTTATGGCGAACATCTTGCTTGGGGCTATTTCGACCACCCGCCGATGGTGGGGCTGATGACCTTTTTGAGCAGCATTTTCTTTTCGGGAACATTGGGTGTTAGGTTCTTCACCATTATCGCTTCGTGTTTGTCTCTATTTGTGATATGGTTGATTGCCATCAATCGACCGTTTGACAAGGCCAAAGACCTTGACCCGAAAAATATTTTGTTGTTTTTCATCCTTGCTTTCTCCATCGTGATGTTCAACATCTATGGCTTTGTCACCACACCCGATGCCGCGTTGATACTGTTCTCGGCCTTGTTCATGTTTGTGTATCAGCGTTATCTCAGTGATAAGTCATGGAAAAATGCCCTGCTGATGGGTGTTATGATGGCATTGATGGTTTATAGCAAATACCATGCTTTTTTATTATTGGGCTTGATTGTGCTATCGAATCTTAAATTGCTGAAAGACGGCAAGTTCTATGTGGCTTGCCTTATGGCTTTGGCTTTATTGATGCCGCACATTCTCTGGCAAATCCATGCCGATTTCCCGAGTTTTCGCTACCATCTTTCGGGACGCAGCGAGCCGTTCCGGTGGAGTTATTTTTGGGAATATCTGCCCAACCAACTGCTGATTTTCAACCCGTTGACTTTCGGGACAATAGTTTATGTCTTGATTACGCATAGCCCTAAAAGGGCGACCCGAATTGATGCGGGTGGTGCAACCTCCGCCAGTACAACCTCTGCGGAAAATCAAACCTTTGAGCGCAGTCTGCGTTTCATCCTCATCGGATTCTTCTTGTTCTTCTGGCTGATGACCTTTCGTGGGCATGTGGAACCGCATTGGACTATAGTTTGCATGATTCCGGCAGTGGTTTTAGTTTATCGCAGAGCATTGACCAACAAAAAATTAGAGAAATTTTTGCGTTGGTTTTTGCTGCCTTCGGTTCTCGTTATCATGGCCCTTCGCATCCTATTGATGACACCTTTGGTGCCACATTTCGGCTACGAAAAGAAGTACTTCATGGCCTACAACGTGGTGGCGGGCGATTGCCCAGTGGTCTTCAGAGGTTCGTTTCAACAACCAGCACTATATCATTACTATACTGGAAAGCCCAGCTCAACCCTACGCTGCTACTATGATCGCATGACGCAGTTCGACCTCTGGCAGTTCGACAAAGACTGGATTGGGCAAACAGTCTTGGTTTTGGGCATGGAAGGCAACCTATTCGAGACTTACGGAATCGGAGATATGAAATTCGACGGCAATCTGACCAGGCATTTCCAAACCGCCAACCGCTTAGAAACGCATTTCAAGCTCGTTAATGTGGCCGAAAATACCACACCAGTTTTCCATCATGGCGACACGATTTTCTTGGATTTTTCCATTTACAATCCTTATAATCAAGCGATTGATTTCCATCATGAGGAATTATTCATGTGCCTTAAATTATTGTTCCTTTTGAGCAATGAGGCGCTTTATGGCCGTTATAAGGACATTAATGTGTTGTTTCCGTACAGCACTTATGAGGGACGGTTTTACACCGTCATTGGCGAAAACATAACGACTGGTCGCAACCGCATTGCCTTGGGCATTAGTGACTGCATCGCCACTTTCACTACAGATGGCAATGAAATCGAAATTCTGATAGAAAACTGATTCTTAGGATTTTATTCCTCACTTACACCCAAGTATTCGTCCCTTTTGCGGATTTGTTCGCGGGCAAATTCCGCCGTGTTGCGTTCGCGCTCTAAAGTGAGCATATCGACTTCGTATTGCTCAATGTCATACAGAATGGTCTCGATTTTTCCTTTGTGTCCGTCCAACGGGAAGGCAAAGCTAACACCTTCTATAGTGTTGATTTTCTGAATTATAATATCAATACGTTCCTTGTATTGCTCGTTGCGGACGAGAAACAGGTAGTCGATTCTGGGTTTGTGGTTAAGCAGCACCTTGTCGCCGCACTTAACGGCCACCAGGTCGTAAATCGGGCTGTTTTCGAAGAGATGGCAATGGTACAAAGGATAGGCTCCGCCCTCATAAACGAAATCATCGCGCCGGGTAAAGTCCAAGGAAAGCGCGTTGTTAAGGCACCACGCCAGTTTGTAATCCATTAAGCCTGAATTGATTCCAATGACTTCAGTGTCATTGAAAGAAACAAGGACAATATCGTTTTTGTTTTTGGAAGCCATACTGCAAAATTACATCATTTTTCCAACATCGCCAATGTTTTTTCGGAGGCGATTTGCTCGGCGCGCTTCAGCGAATAGTCGGTACACTCGGCATAACCTTTGTCGTCGAGGAAAATTTGGACATGAAACATTTTGCGATGATCGACCATTTTTTCATCCAACAGCCTGAATTCGAGGTGCCTTTTTCGTTTCTGTGCCCATTCGAGCAGACGGCTCTTGAAGTTGATTTCGGTTTGTTGGAGTTGTTCCAGGTCAATGTGGACCTTGATGATGCGGTCAATGATGATGTGTTTTGAAAATGCAAAGCCTCGGTCAAGGTAAATGGCGCCTATTAGGGCTTCGAAGGCATTACCGCCTAATGAACGGAAGGCATCGCCGGAACCATGGTCGGGGCGATATTTGATAAAATCCTCAAAGCCAAGTTTTTGCGAAAGCTTGTTGAGGGAAGCTCGGCTGACAATGCGCGAACGCATTTCGGTAAGGAAGCCTTCGGGTTGGGTGGGGAAGGTGTGAAAAACGAAATCGCCCACAACGAGGTCGAGGACGGCATCGCCAAGATATTCAAGTCTCTCGTTGCTGAGGCGGTAGTCGCCTACACAGGCCTCTGCTTTCGACTTGTGCGTGAAAGCCAGTTGATACAGCGCAAGGTTCTTGGGATAGAATCCTAAAATGTTATGGATGTATTCGGAAAGAGCCTTTTCTTCGGTGGAAAGACGGGAAAAAATACGAGGGAAAGCCATGTTAGTCCTGGTACTTTTTGAAAATCAGGGTGGCATTTTGTCCACCGAAGCCGAAGGAGTTGGACAAAGCGTAAGTGATGTCGCGCTTTTTGGCCTTGTGGAAGGTGAAATCTAGGCGCGGGTCGATGTTCGGGTCGTCGTTGAAGTGGTTGATGGTGGGAGGAATGATGCCATTCTTCAGTGCCAGCACTGTGGCAATGGCTTCGACTGCACCTGCGCCACCCAACAGGTGACCCATCATGGACTTGGTGGAATTGATGCTGATATCGTAGGCATGTTCACCAAACACCTTGATAATGGCCAAAGGCTCGGCCAAGTCGCCAGCAGGGGTTGATGTGCCGTGCGTGTTGATGTGGTCAATGACCTCGGGTTGGATTTCGGCATCCTGCAATGCGCGTTGCATGCTCAAAATGCCGCCGATGCCCTCGGGATGAGGTGCTGTGATGTGGTAAGCATCGGCAGAAGCTCCACCGCCCACGATTTCAGCATAGATTTTCGCTCCGCGAGCCACGGCGTGTTCGTATTCTTCAAGCACGAGGCAACCGGCACCTTCGCCCATGACGAAACCATCGCGGTTGAGGTCGAAGGGACGCGAGGCGGTCATATAATCGTCGTTACGTGTCGAAAGGGCATGCATTGAGTTGAAGCCGCCAATGCCGCAAATGCCGATGGCCGCACCAGCACCACCCGTCACGACCACCTTGTTTTTTCCGTAACGGACGTAGTTGAAGGCATCGATGATGGCATGAGCCGAAGAGGCGCAAGCCGAAACGGTGGCATAGTTAGGGCCGCGGAAACCATATTTGATGGAAACCACACCTCCTGGCATGTTGGCAATCATCTTGGTGATGAGGAAGGGACTGAAACGAGGTGTGCCGTCGGATTGGGCATATTCCATCATTTCGGTGAAGAAATGATTGACGCCGCCAATTCCTGAAGTCAGTAACACACCAACATTATCGTAGTCGGTGTTTTCGGGGCTGATGCCCGAGTCAGCAATGGCTTCATCAGCCGCGATAATGTCAAACTGTGCAAACAAGTCATACTTGCGCGCAGTCTTCTTATCGAAAAAATCGTCGGGATTGTACCCTTTCACCTCACAGGCGAAATGGGTCTTGAATAAAGTAGAATCGAAACGGGTAATCTCACCGGCACCGTTTTTTCCGTTCACTAAACCTTCCCAGAAATCCTTGACGGTGTTTCCGATGGGTGTGATGGCTCCGAGACCTGTGACTACTACTCGTTTCGATTCCATGAAATCTTTTATTGATACGTAATGCGTTGATTATTCAGCGCGCATCTTTTCGATGAGGCGGACTACGTCACCGACAGTGGTGATGTTTTCCTGTTGGTCGTCCGGGATGGAGAGGTTGAAGGTCTTTTCAAATTCCATCATCAGTTCGACGGTGTCCAAAGAATCGGCACCCAGATCGTTGGTGAAGCTAGCTTCCATGGTTACTTCTGAAGGATCCACGCCAAGTTTTTCGGCGATAATCGGAACGATTTCATTCAAAATTTCTTGCATAGTTTTCAATTTTTAGGTGTTTGTAAAACGCCGCAAAGATACACTATATTTTCTTTTAAAAAACAAATTTTTCTCAAAACTATGAGAATCAAATGTTTAAATCAAGACAAAAAGTGGGTCTCGCGACCAAAAATTACTCGTTTTCGGCTGCAAAGATACGGCTTTTTTCTGAAGGGCAACTTTTTTAATTGCTTTTTACGGGAATAATCAAAAAAGACTATAATTCAAGAATACTGGACATTTTTGTGTCTGTATAAGTTTCCCAAATTTTCAATTGGAACGGTTTATAATCGTCAAAGAGTTGTTTGAGGTATTTTATCTCAAAAATCAATCGAAGATCCTTGTCGTCGGAATCTTTTCTGACCTCATGCTTTGTACCAAACCTAACCACCTTGATCATATACAAATCCCGAATCCCTTTCTTTTTTGTATATGGCATAAAATAGTATAGTTCATTAAGTTTGATAGTTGAAGGGAACTTCCTGCCTGTATAGTAAAGTTTGGCCGTTTGATTGTTGTATGAAGCAATGTTGTCATTTTTAACCAGACTCACAAGAACATTTTGGGTCTCGTCAATAATGACTTCCTCATTTTCAGAATATGTATTAATGACAATTTCATCAGGATACTTGCTCTTGATGTCTATGATGTCAAGGGCAAACAATTGGGGAGGAATCATATTGTTGGCAATCTCATTTGCTTCTTCAAAATGGCTCTCTTCATGATGTAATGCATCAATATCGTTGAAAAGTCGTATCAAAGACCTGCCTACCGCAAATGCAAGATTGACGGGGACAGCATTGCCTATTTGTTTATATTGATCGCTTATATTACCCTCAAACTGCCAATCATCTGGAAAAGTTTGAATTCTTGCGTATTCTCGGATGGTTAATGGTCTCGTTTCAATGGGATGACACCTCTCTGTTTGTTTTTGAGCTGGTGCACATGTCAGGGTTAATGAAGGTTCGTCCATGGATAATCGACGAGCCATCCCCGTTTTTCCACCGCCCAAATAGAAGCTTCCTCCCATATATTCTTTTTGAATTTCTTCAGGTAAGTCTCGCCAGTCACCGCCTTCGGGAACCATCTTCATTATCCGAGCTTTTTTTTCAGGATAGGTCTGGCCCTCTGAAGGGGGAACATCTGTGGAAAACAACACACCTTTATAAAATGCGTCACGTAATGACATTACACGTTTGTAAGGATCGGGCCAGTGGAAAGTGATTTGTTGAGCAATATCATTTCTAATTGCTATTAAAATAATTCTTTCGCGTTTTTGGGGAACTTGGTATAAGATGGCTTTTAGAACTTTAGGTTCAACTAAAGTATATCCTAATTCTTCAATTACATTTTTAATTACTTGGATGGTTCTCCCATCATCGTGTGAAAGTAGGCCCTTTACATTCTCGCCCATAAAAACTTTGGGCTGGATTTCTTTGACGGCACGGGCAAGCTCAAAGAACAAAGTGCCTCTTGCATCATTTAAGCCTCCTTTTTTCCCTGCGTATGAAAAAGCCTGACATGGAAATCCTCCTGACAAAAAATCGACTTTTCCATGAAGTGGTGTAAAGTCTACATTATGAATATCTCCTTCCAAAACATTCCATTCGGGATGGTTTTTGCGAAGAGTTTGGCATGCCATCGGCTCAATCTCATTCAACAGCACATTTCTAAATCCGGCCATGTGCATTCCAAGAGCCAAGCCTCCAGCCCCAGCAAACAATTCTACAGAAGTGAAATCGCGCAATGGCGCAACGTAATACTCCTCGTCCCAATGTGTTTCAAGCATTTGTTTTATCAAAGGGATACTCACTAAATCCTCCATATAAAATCCCTTTTTGCCTTGTTTGGTGTGAAATGGGTATAAACCGTTTTTACCCCATTTTTGAACAGTGGACAAAGAGGTTCCTAATATGTCTGCAAGATTGGTCGCTGATATGAATGTGCGCATTAAAGACCTCCTCTATCTTCAATTTCTCTGGCAATTTCGTCTATTTTGTTTAATATCAATTGACTACCATCAATGTTATCTTCTTCCACAACCTCTCCAAAAGCTTTTGCTAAACGATGGTAGAATTGGCCATCACCTGTCAGATGTTCCCAAAAATCAGAACCACAATACACAGGATAAGTAGTTGCAATAGTCTTATAATTAGCGGATAGCTTTATTGGATCACCGTATAATACACCAACAATTAAATCATCATCAGAAACATGAAGTTTGTTTTGGCGAGCTATCCCCTTAAATTGTCTGAAATGACCCAAAATAGTATCAACGTCATCCCTATTTATGGTTTGAGGTCCAGCTTTGCATTGGCAATACTTTTTTCGTTTATCAATTGCATCTTCGAATTCGATGTCAATTCCTGAAATGGCAGAACCACTGCTGATAATTTGTTGAATACTTGAAATAAATACTTGAATGCTAGAACCAAAAGTTGTATTAATACTGGTTGCCAAAACTCTTGGATACACCAATGCTTTAGCAAGAGATTGGGGCTCTGTATTCCCACAAAGAAAGGCTGCTAAATAGTTTATCAAGAAAGGATTAATATTGAAATCCTTCAATTTAAGTCCATTTAAGTTCTTAATGTGTGAAGGGATTATTATTGTACGGAAAAAGCCTTTTCCACTCTCAATTATTGCCTTTTTTTGATCTTCTGTCATGATTTGAAGTTTAGAATGAATTTTCGACTACAAAAATACAAAGAAATCTTGAAATAAGAAAAAAATGCAAAAATGAGTGTTTTGATAAAGAAGGCAGAGGATGTTTTTAGATATTTTTGTCAATTTCTTGCGAAACAAATCCGATTCTTCGTATTTTAGCACCTTAAATTGAATTTTTATGGAAACCACAAAGAAAAAACTCTTCCTTTTGGATGCCTATGCCTTGATTTATAGGGCTTTCTTCGCCTTGAACAAGAACCCGCGCCTCAATTCGAAAGGACTTAACACATCGGCCATCATGGGCTTTTTGAACTCGCTCTACGAGATTCTGAAAAACGAGAAACCTACCCATATCGGCGTGGCTTTCGACGTAGCCGGCACCGAGCAACGACAAGCCGAGTACAGCGAATACAAGGCCAACCGCGAAAAGATGCCCGACGACCTCCGCGAGGCTATACCTTATATAATAAGACTCATCGAAGGCTTCAACATCCCGATTTACGGCGTGGAAGGCTACGAGGCCGACGATGTCATCGGTACGATGTCGAAAATAGCGGAACAACAAGGCTTTATCACCTATATGATGACTCCCGACAAGGATTTTGGGCAGCTCGTCACCGATAAGGTTCTGCTATATAAACCAGCGAAATTCGGCGAACCAGCACAAATTTGGGGACCGAAAGAAGTCTGCGAACGTTATGGCATACAAGAACCAAAGCAACTGATTGATATTCTGGGTCTTTGGGGTGATGCCGCCGACAATATCCCAGGCATTCCAGGCATTGGTGAAAAGACAGCAGCGATTTTGGTAGGCAAATACGGCAGCGTGGAAAACCTTATTGCTCACGCCGACGAGCTGAAAGGCAAGCAGAAGGAGAATGTCATCGCTTATGCCGAACAAGGACTGATGTCGAAGGCACTTGCCACCATCAATCTGGAAGTTCCTGTGGAGTTCAACGAAGAAGAGCTTCGCATAAAGGAACCCGATGTGCCCGCGCTGATGGCATTGTTTGAGGAACTGGAATTCAAGACCTTCGCCAAACGTTTTTTGGACGACTATAAGAAGACCCATGAAGACGTTTCGCCGTCATTGCGAGGAACAAAGCAATCCAAGGAAGTGATAGAGAGTCAAACACCCAACCTGTTTTCCAACGAAGCCTCTATCCCATCAGGACAATTCGATTTGTTCCACCAAGGCGATACTACGGGCGACCTGCTGGTGTTCTCCGACAAGGATTCGGCCAAGACCGTGCAACACGATTATAAATTGGTGGAGACCGAAGCCGATATCAAGGCGTTGGAGGAATTATTGTCCAAACAAAAGCAATTCGTTTTCGACACCGAAACGACCAACATTGATGTATATTCCGCCGAGTTGGTGGGGCTTTCTTTCGCCGTTAAGGCGCATGTGGCTTGGTATCTGCCCATGCCTGCCAACCGCGAGGAATGTCAGAGGAAACTGGAATTGCTGCGGCCTTTGTTCGAGGACGAAAACATCCTTAAAATCGGGCAAAACCTGAAATACGACATTTCCATGTTGGCGCAATACGGCATTGCAGTGAAAGGCAAAATGTTTGACACGATGTTGGCGCATTACCTTTTGGAACCCGAGCAACGCCACAACATGGACTACCTCGCCGAAGTTTATCTTAAATACATCACAATTCCCATCGAGGACTTGATTGGCAAGGGAAGGCAACAGAAGACCATGCGCGAGGTGCCGATTGAATTGGTCAAGGAATACGCTGCCGAGGATGCCGACATCACGCTGCAACTTTATGAAAAGCTGTTGCCTTTGCTGAAGGAAAACGGCGTAGAGAAGCTGTTTTACGAGATTGAAATGCCGCTTGTACCCGTGTTGAGCCGCATGGAGGCCAATGGCGTGAAGATTGACACCCAGAATTTGCAGCAAATCAGCGAGGAATTTGGCGGCGAAATCCACAAGATTGAAGAAGAGATTTATGAGTTGGCAGGTACACCTTTTAATATTGCTTCGCCGAAGCAGTTAGGAGAAATCCTCTTTGAAAAACTGAAAATCGACGAGAAGGCCAAGAAAACCAAAACGGGACAATACGCCACGGGCGAGGAAGTGCTGCAAAAACTCTCGCATAAGCATCCCATCATCCAAAAGATTTTGGACTACCGTTCGTTCACCAAGCTGAAATCCACTTATTTGGACGCACTGCCAGCTTTGGTCAACTCGAAGGATGGACTGATTCATACTTCTTACAATCAAGCTGTTACGGCTACGGGGCGATTGAGTTCCAACAACCCGAACCTGCAAAATATCCCTGTGCGCACTGAAAAGGGTCGTGAAATCCGTCGTGCCTTTGTGCCACGAAGCTCACAATACACGCTTTTGGCTGCCGACTATTCCCAAATTGAGTTGCGCATCATTGCCCACTTGAGCCAAGACCCCGCTATGGTCGCAGATTTCAACCTTGGCCACGACATCCACGCCGCCACGGCAGCCAAGGTGTTCCACGTGCCGATGGAACAAGTCACCAAGGAGCAGCGTAGCCGAGCCAAGGCAGTTAACTTTGGCATCATTTATGGCATGTCGGCTTTCGGTTTGGCCGAGCGTATGGAACTCTCGCGCAGTGAAGCCGCAGACATCATCAAGAAGTATTTCGAGGAGTATGCGGGCATCAAGGAATACATGAACCGCAGTATCGCCTTGGCTAAGGAACGCGGCTATGCCGAGACCATCTTGGGTCGTCGCCGTTACCTCCGTGACATCAATGGCTCGAACAGCGTAGTTCGAGGTTTCGCCGAACGCAACGCCATCAATGCACCCATTCAAGGCAGTAGCGCCGACATGATCAAAATCGCCATGATCGGCATCCACGAGGAATTGCAGCGGCTAAAGATGCAATCGAAGATGATTCTGCAAGTCCATGATGAATTGGTCTTCGATGCACATTTAGACGAATTGGATGCCTTGAAATCCATCGTTGAGGACAAGATGGTGAATGCTATGCCGTTGTCTGTCCCGGTGGTGGTGGAAATAAACACTGGTGCGAACTGGCTGGAGGCACATTGATATTTTTCGTAATTTTGCCGAAAAATTAGCGCAATGGCCATTCCAAGGGAAACCGTCGAACAAATCTTGCAAGCCGCTCATATTGAGGAGGTTGTTGGGGAATTTGTCACGCTGAAGAAAGGCGGGGCAAACCTTTGGGGGAATTGCCCTTTCCATAACGAAAAGACACCATCATTCAGCGTTAATCCTGCACGAAACATTTTCAAATGCTTCGGCTGCGGCAAGGCCGGCGACTCGGCCAAGTTCCTCATGGAACACGAACATTTCACCTATCCCGAGGCTTTGCGCTACCTCGCCAAGAAGTACAACATCAAAATCGAGGAGAAGGAACAGACTGCTGAGGAAATCATGCAGCAGAGCCTCCGCGAGAAAATGTTCAATATCAACGAGTTCGCGGACAAATATTTTGTTGATACATTGTGGAACACCGATGAAGGCAAGTCCATCGGTCTGGAGTATTTCCGTGAGCGCGGCTACCTTAACCCCATCATTGAAAAGTTCCATCTGGGCTACAGCCCTGAAAAATGGGATGCCTTCACGACGTACGCCAAGGAAAACGGTTATGCCGAGGAACTTTTGGAGCAAATCGGCTTGTCCATCAAGGGCAACAAGGGCCTTTACGACCGTTACCATGGCCGCGTGATGTTTCCCATCCACAGCCTGACGGGACGCGTCATTGGTTTCGGCGGACGCATCCTCACCAACGACAAGAAAAGCCCGAAATACCAAAACTCGCCTGAGTCGGAGATTTACGACAAGAAACAGACGCTTTACGGCATTTATTTTGCCAAAAACGCCATTGCCAAACAAGACGAATGTATCCTCGTGGAAGGATATTTCGATGTGCTGCGGATGCATCAAATTGGTATTGAGAACGTGGTGGCCAGCAGCGGCACCTCGCTCACGATGGAGCAGATACGTCTCGTGAAACGCTACACGAAGAACATCACCATGCTCTACGATGGCGATGCGGCGGGCATCCATGCGGCCTTGCGCGGCACCGACATGATTCTTTCTGAGGGCATGAATGTTCGCGTGGTGGTACTGCCTCCTGAGCACGACCCCGACACTTTCGGCAAGGAATATTCGGTGGAGTATGTCAGCAACTACTTGAAAGAGAATGCTAAAGACTTTATCCGCTTCAAGACGGAACTGTTGCTGAAGGATGCCGAAAACGACCCCATCAAGCGTGGACAGGTCATTCGCGACATCGTGGAGACCATTTCCGTCATCCCTGACAGCATCTTCCGCATTACCTACGTGAAGGAATGTAGCCGCCTCTTGGACATGCCTGAGCAGACACTCACCAACGAGCTGAACAAAATCCTGCGGGCGAAGTTCAAGAAGTCATTGGGCGTGGAAGGTGATGTGGTTCCCGATACGGACACTACGACAACACCGAAACAGGAAGAAAAAATCGAAGAACAGCTTCCTCCAGGCTATTACCAAGAGCGCGAGTTGGTCAAATTGTTGTTGATGTACGGTCAGGAAATGATTGTCGATGAGCGCAAGGATGAGAATGGCCAAATGGTTTATGAACAAGTTTCTGTGGCACAAATGATTATAGATGACTTGAAGAATGATGGTTGCCTTTTTATTGACCCCGTCAACCGCAAGATTTTTGATCTTTTCGACCAGGCTTTGGACGAAGGTCGCATCCTCGATTACCAATTTTTCGTTTCCAACGAGGACGAAGCCATTGCGCAACTTGCCGCCGACTTGTTATCTTCGCCTTACAGGCTTGACCAATGGGAAAAGTATGGTATTTTTGTCAAGCGCGAGGAAGATGTGCTGCGAGCGACAGTGTTGTCATCGATTTACCGCTACAAGGACCTCATCATCGATGCGCGGCGCAAGGCCATCGAGGAAGAACTGAAAATCACCGAGGATTTGGATGACCAGCTCATTCTGCTGAAAAAGAAGAAAGACCTCGACGAAGTGCGCAAGCAGCTGAATTTTCAGTTGGGTATAGTGATAGCGAAATGAGAGCACATCGCAATCTTGACAAACACTCTTAGAGGTCTCTCAATGCCCTGATATTGATTCTCATAAGTTCAGTTTCTTAATCCAATTATCCAAGAACCGCATCTGTTCTTCGGTGTGAAACCAATGCTCGCCGTCTTCCATTACGGTTAGTGTGGCGTTGTGCTTTTTCGCAAAGTCGCTAACGGTATCGAATGAGATTAAGCTGTCGTTGCTCCCATACAAAATATGTGTCGGCACGTTCCAATCAATGGGATGACTCTTGACATAGTGAAGCCATTCCCCTGTCAATTCAACGCCATTCAGCTTTTCCATATCGACAACTGGCGAAATGAAATAGGCCTTATGAACCATTTCGTTGATGCCAGCGTTCATGCTAAAGTAAGCCCCGATGCTGTTGGCTATCAGGATGACATTCTCGAATCTGGTTTTCAGTTCTTTTATTGTTGCATGAATTTCTTTCCCAGTTTCCCACGGAGTAAATGTCTTATAGTCCAAGCCTATTACTTCACAATCAGGGAAAAACGGCTTGTAATGCTCACTTTCCGAGGCGCTTCCGTCTTTTCCGTGTATGTATAAGATTACGTTCATAAATAATCAATCATGATAATCGCTGTCTTCCCATTCGAATTTTATCTTCTCGGGGACAAGATAATTGCCAATCTTGTAGTCAATGTTTGCCTTATGGGCTTGACTGAGCTGGTAGCATCGAGGAATGCGGAACATTTTTCCGTCCTTGATGAAATGGGCACCTGTCTGATGAAAGCGAAAGGGAATGTCTTTTGAAACGCATTGCTTCCTGATGTCAAGTATCCAGTCGTAATTGCATGGCCTGGCATCAACTCCCGACTCTCCGCCAACCGACACCTCCTCAATCGTTTCATTCAGATATGGAGTAAGGTCAATGGCGGTGAGCATCGGAGAAACGATGATGCTCTTGTGCTTGATGGGGAGAGACAGAAAAATAGGCAAGCGATAACTAGCCATTTCCTGATTTTCCACCGTGCATCCCACAATGACATTGTCATAGCCCTTGCCCCAGTCGTCGGGCACGCATTCCATGAAACGGTCGATGCGTTTGGTGAAGAAAAAGAACCAGAGGTCGCTCCGTTGTTTCATCATCCTCCAACATTCAGGTCGCCACTCGTCCGCATCTTTTAGGAGGAAATCGGAGGTGAAACAAGTGAAGACAATCTTGCCACTCTCAATCTTCCACGACTTGTCGCGTTTTCTCTTCATCGGCAGGTTGAAATTGCCCGTCTTGTGACACTCGCTGCTCGAAATCTCACTGCCATACATCTCATCCTGACGATAAACGTAGCAGTATTTGCACCCAGTGCTAATCTTGGTACAACCATGCCACGGATTCCAGTCGGCGTATATTTCCCAATGCTCGGCCATTCCTTAGTGTTTATGTGGTTTCATTTACACTGTTGAATGAAGTATGAGAATGCATTCAAATACCCTTGCGTTCAGCATTCAAAACAAAACCGCTATAACTTATTGGTATTCCGTTAGTTATAGCGATTGTTTTGTAGCCCCACTAGGACTCGAACCTAGATTTAAAGTTTAGGAAACTTCCGTTCTATCCCTTGAACTATAAGGCCCTTGGTGAAAACCGCTGCAAAAGTACGGATTTTTTCCGAATTGCAAGGCTTCTGCTGAAAATCATTTCAGTTCGAGCACGATGGGGCAGTGGTCTGAATGGACGGCTTCAGGCAAAATGTCCACCTTGGCGATGCGGTCGCGGAGGTTGTCGGTCACCATGTGGTAGTCAATGCGCCAGCCGAGGTTTTTGGCGCGGGCACCGGCGCGGAAGCTCCACCAGCTGTAGCGGTTGGGTTCTTTCACGAGGTGACGGAAACTGTCGATGTAGCCGTCGTTGAGGAAATCGGTCATCCATTGGCGTTCTTCTGGCAGGAAGCCTGACGAGGTATCGTGTTTTCTCGGGTTGTTGATGTCGATGTCCTCATGGCAGATGTTGTAGTCGCCAGAAAGCACCAATTGCGGCCTTTCCTTCCTTAACGCATTGACATACTGGCGGAAAAAGTCAAGCCAAACCATCTTGAAAGCCTGTCGCTCGTCGCCTGTGGTGCCCGAAGGATGATAGACGCTCACCACCGAAAGCTCGCCAAAGTCGGCGCGAAGGAAACGGCCTTCGCTGTCGTAAAGCGGGTTGTCCATGCCATAGGCCACGTTATCAGGTTGTTGCTTGCAAATCAAGCCGACTCCGCTGTAGCCTTTCTTCTGCGCGGGAAACCAATAGTGATGGTAGCCCATCATCTCGAAATCCATCAAGGGAATCTGGTCGGGAGTGGCTTTAAGTTCCTGGAAGCAAAGCACATCGGGTTGGCATTCATTGATCCATTGCAAGAGGCCTTTGTTGATGGCGGCGCGGATGCCGTTCACGTTGTAACTGACGATTTTCATTTTGTCGTGATTTCAGATTTATTGATTGCTATCAGCTATCAGCCGTCAGCATTCAGCATAGCGGGTGTATGCTGAATGCTGATAGCTTTATTTCGACCGCGAAGATAGTGAATTTATCTGCAAGAAGCGCAAAGCAATATATTAATGGCTATTTTTGCGTCTGATTTCAACAACTATCCATGTCCAACATCAATGACGAACGGAAAATTAACGAACGGTATCGAATGATGACGGAGCAGCCTGTCAAGTGGCTGATTCTCAAGTTGGCCGTGCCGACCATCATCAGTATGCTGGTGACTACCATTTACAATATGGTGGACTCGTTTTATGTGGGTCATCTGAGCACGGAAGCCGTGGCAGGTGTGGGCGTTTCGTTTGCCTATATGGCCTTCATCAACGCTTGCGGGTTCTTCTTCGGGCATGGCTCGGGCAACTACATCTCGCGTGCCTTGGGTGCCAAACAAGGACAAAATGCAGGGCGCATGGCTGCCACAGGATTTTTCACGCCATTGATTGTGGGTGCCATCGTGGGCTGGAGTTGTCTGTTATTTATGTCGTCTTTGTCGCGGGCGATGGGTGCCACTGAAAGCATTTTGCCCTACGCCAATAGTTACTTGCGTTTCATCCTGATGGCCACGCCTTTCATGATGTCTTCCTTGACCCTCAACAACCAGCTGCGACTGCAAGGCAACGCCCGTTTCGGCATGATTGGCATCGCTTCGGGTGCCATCCTCAACATTATCCTCGACCCGATTTTTATTTTCGTGCTCGATATGGGCGTTAGTGGTGCATCTTTGGCTACGGCGGTAAGCCAGTGTTTCGGATGGTGTGTGCTGCTTTGGGGTACTTCACGGCCCGGCAATGTCCACATCAAATTCAAGAACTTCACTCCAACCTTTTATTATTACAAGGAAATCACGCGGGGCGGATTACCTTCTTTGGCGCGACAAGCCTTGTCGGTAGTGGCCACCATCAGCCTCAATCGCATGGCTGTGCATTATGCTATGTATGGCAACGAAGCTTCCACTGTGGCGGCTTTCACCATTGTGTCGCGCATCACCATGTTCTGCTTCGCTATCGTCATCGGGTTTGGACAAGGCTTCCAACCTGTTTGCGGCTATAACTATGGTGCCAAACTTTATGGACGGGTCAAAGAAAGCTATTTGTTCTGTATGAAACTGTCCACCGTCTTTTTGCTGTTTTTGGGAGCCGTGGTCTGTCTCTTTGCGCCCGACATCATCTCATGGTTCCGTGGCGAAGACCCCGAGCTTATCCGCGTGGGCAGTCAGGCTCTGCGTTGGCAGTGTATCGCTTTCCCGCTGATGGGACTATGCACCGCGACCAATATGCTTTTCCAAAACATAGGTTATACATGGCAGGCCACCTTGCTTTCCATGTGCCGACAAGGCCTGTATTTCCTGCCAGCGGTCTTCATCATGTCGTGGCTGTTCGGAATCACGGGTCTCGAAGCCGCACAAGCCGTCGCTGATGTTTGCACCTTTTTGACTTCGTTGCCGTTTGCCATTTGGATCATCAGGAAACTTAGTGCGATGACACAAAAGTGTCCATAACTCGAAATTTTGTTGAGATATGGACAATTATAAATTACGAAAAGCGTCCACAACTCGAAATTTTGTTGAGATATGGACATTTTTAAGTATTATTGCTTGAACAAATCATCCATAACGACCTCGTTTTGCACGATGCCTGAATGAATGCCACGCAAAACGCCGTAAGTAGTAACCATCGTAATTGCAAGGCTCTTGCGGGTCTTGGTTTTCGCTTTGAAGATAGCCATCCGTTCGCGCAATTTTTCCTCATAATCTTTGGTGATGACATACGGTGCTTCAGAAAACTTCATTTCGCATAGGTTGATGACCCTATCCGTACGGTCAATCACCAAATCGATTTGTGTCCCCTTTTCGGTTTCATCACCCAAAGCTCTCCATGTGCCCGTTGTAGTTGATATTCCGGCAATGCCCAATCGCTGCTTGATTTGTTCAAGATGCATCATGCAGATGGCCTCAAAACTGAATCCTTGCCACGACTCCACCGAATGGGAACGCATGTTGTTTGTCCACCAGTGTTCGTCTTTGGTATTTTTCCCATCTATAAACTTGAAATAAAACAAGGTATAAGGGTCGCAGATGCGATAGACCGAATTGCGGACGGATGACTTGTACTGCGAATAAGTTTCAATGAAATCGCAGCGCTCCAGATTTTCGAGTACTTTGGTAAGTCTGCCTCCCGACTGGCCCGTTTTTTCGATAATCTCCGCCCTAAGCAGCCCCTTCTTGCTTTCCGACAAGGCGTTCATTACGGCGATGTATTTGTCGGCATGGCTATACAAAGCGTTGAAAAGCTCGTCGAACTCTTCACGCATCGGAGCGTTTTTGGTGAAAAACAAACGGTCAATGTTTTGCGCAAGGCTTTGCTCTGGGTTCAACAAACTCATATAATAAGGCACGCCGCCCAAAGCCATATAACACTGCAGGATGGTGTATCTGTCCCAAATGCATCCGTTTTCGTGCAGGTATTCCTCACACTCGCCTAACCGGAAAGGCCGCAGATAAATTTGTTCCGTAATGCGGTTGTGCAGTCCACCCTTATTTTTGACCAATTTATTCACCATCCATGAGGTGGCCGACCCGCAAGCAATGAAAAGGATGTCGTTACGCTGCGCTGCCCACGCATTCCAAAAATATTCAAGTGCTTCTACGAATGAACTCCGTGGGGTATCAATCCAAGGCATCTCATCGAAAAAGATGACTTTTCTGTCTTCTTTCGGCTTGCTTTCAATCAAAGCCTGAAGAGCTTGAAAAGCCTCTTCCCAATTGGCCAGAACTGGCGTGAAAGGAGAGCCACTATAGGTCTTCAGTTGTTCGGCAAACCGTTGAAGTTGTTTCTTCGGTTTCTGTTTTCTCGCCCCGACGTATGCAAAGGTGAACCTGTCAGCAAAGACATTATTTACTAAAAAAGTCTTCCCTATTCGGCGGCGGCCATAGACAATGACAAACTCCGATTTTCCCGAGCGGAACTTACGCTCCAGTGTTTCTATTTCAGTTGTTCTTGCAATGATTCTGCTCATACTTTTCGTTTAATTACGCTGGCAAAGATACAAAAAAAATATAGATATGGACGATTATAAATTATAAAAAGTGTCCACAACTTGAAATTTTGTTGAGATATGGACAAAAATAGGAGAAAGAAGCCGCAGTATCCAGGTGGGTGATGGTCATAACTTCACACTTCCCATTTTGGCAATAATTTCGGCAACCCTTGGCGAAGCTATTATTTCTGTCGAGACAAAAGAGGAAAGGTATCGATCATACAAAATTTAGCGAAGGGTAATTCTTGGTTGTTTGGTTTTCTATATTTTTGCCGCAATTTATTATAGATATGTCAATATCCATCAAACTTTATTCGTAAACAAAGCCAAACATTATGGTAGACGAGGACTTGAAAGAAAGAATTAAACATGTAAAGGAGCTTGAAAACATATATAAGCAGGCTTGTCATGTTTCTAGAATTGACTATAAGACAAAAGACGCATTTGACAATTGGATAGATGCTGTCATACAACTATTTAGCGATTTTTATCCAGACGACAATGAGATTCTTGTATTGATTAAGAATGCGAATTGTTCTGGTGATGGGTATAAAATGTACGACTTGTTTAATCAGATTAGAATTAAATGTTCTTCTATGATTACTGATATTGAAAAAGGTAGGGTGATGCCTCAACAGGCGGGTCATAAACAGGAACAACGAGATATAGCAAGTACTAAGCATCCTTTGGTTTTCATAAGCCATTCGTCGGAAAATAAAGAACTTATACATGAGTTTATTGTTCATATTCTAAAGGATGGGCTGGGACTTATAGACGATAATATTATCTGTACATCGTTCGAATGGACTACTGTGTCCATTGGAGAAAATATACCAAAATATATTCAAGATAATATTGAGAAAGCTGATGTTGTGCTTGCTATGGTTTCCAAAGAATACAAAAATAGTGAAGTCTGTCAGAATGAAGTTGGCGCGGCATGGGCATTGAATAATCGCCCGATAAGTATTGTATTGCCAAATGCTAGTTTCAAAGAATTAGGTTGGCTTTTCAACCTTGACAAAGCAACAAAGATAAATGATGAAGATTGCCTTAATCACCTACAAAAAGACCTTTGCGAACGTTTAGATTTAATTGTGAAACCCTCATTAAACTGGTCACCTTGTGTAAAACGATTTCTTGAGAGTATTAAGAAGTTCGAATCATTAGTTCCTGTTACACCATCATCCAATTCGTTTTCAGATGCGACCGTAACGACCAATAGTCCTGAAGTGATTGAACACGACAAACAACTTTTTGAAACTTTCAATAATAGTTACTCCGAAGATACAATAAAATATAGCCTCCATAGATTGCAAACCACAACAAAGTTCAGTGATTATGACTTATGGATATGGTTAGGTATGATTGACTGGCTTGGCAAAACATCAAATGCTTTCCTCAATGATAGTTTGCAGAATACAGCACAAAAGTATATGAATTGCCTTAGTAGTTTAACACAATTCACCGGTATGTATTATAGTCCCGACCATATTAGTTGGAGTACAGATAATGATCATGGTGTTTCACTAGAGAGATGGCGTGAAATCCACGAAGCCAAAATCTATAGTTGGGAACCAGATTCTTACGATGACCAATATCGAAAGCTAGAACAGATTATCCTTCAAAGGATAGAAAAAATAGTATATGATGTGGAAACTGCATATAAAGAATTCAGACTATGCGTAAAAAATGGGTTATTTGTATAAATTGACGAATCCTAAATAATTGTTGAGAATACTACGAGACAAAATAGTAGATTTCAATCAAGGGGAAATTGAAATATAAAAACTCTTTTAAAATCAACGCTATCACTGACAATGATGATAAATCGGTGAGGCTATTATTTCCGATGGGAAGCGATGGATTTAAGCCTATGTTGATGGATAGTGGAATACGATTAAACCCATACGCATAAACAACTTATCATCCTTAGCGGAGCAACAAAAAAAAGAGTCGCACCAAACGTGGTGCGACTCCACATTACTTTTACCTGTTGTATGAGTTATTTCTTCGAAGTGGTACGCACTGGACGAACAGATAGACCAAGGGCTCGATCAGGATCACCCCAACCATATTCGTCCGAAACAAAGCGGTATTCATTCAAACGCGGTGGACACATGATAAGGAACGAATTCGATAAATAGCGTCCGTGAGTACCAGAATTGTAACAACCATTTTCAAAACGGTTTCCAGCAGCGGGTAGGAAAAGACTATTACCATTCGAGACAGAGAAGAGTCGTCCGTTTACACCGTTTTGAGTTGTCCAAACATGATCTGTAAATTGGTACAATTCTTCCCACTCTGCTATAGTAGGAATGCGCCAGTCCTCACCCCAGTTAATCGTAGCTGCATCGTCCTCTGGCATCAAGGTAGTAAGATTATCTGTGAAACCATTGTAACCATAATCTGAATTGCTGCAATATTTGGTGAGTATGTTCCAATCGCCGTTACAATACTTATAGTTGCTCCAGTTGTAATATTCCTTTGGCTCCGTCTCACCCCAAGCAAAGTAATCGCCGTAATCCTCTGGAGAATTTGCACCCACATTACAGACGGCCCACAAGGTGCCACTTGGCAGGCCGAGGTCAACATAGTCTATAAGCAAAACCACCTCAATGCCTTCTGCGACATATCCATTCTCTATAATGGCTGGAATTGCAGGGCGTATCCCAACAAAAGATCCATTATTGATATAAATCGTGCCTTCTTCTCCTTCTTCCAACTCCTCTTGTGGAAGCAGGATTGCCCATTTCTCAACATTCTCGCCAGCACCAGCTGGAAGCATAATAACGCCTTCTCCGTCTTGGCTCGATGTCACTGCATTTTGCGTAAAATCCACCGTTACTTTGTTTTTCATGCCAGTGATACAAATATTCGAAGTTAAAGGTGTTGTCACATTAAATTTCACCAATGCACACTTGTTCTGCAATTCAGCAGTATAGGAGGTATTGTTTGAAGTGTATACCTCGTTGGAAGGAGCGCACGAAATCACGGGCAAGTGTTCCGCTTGGTCGCTGATGATTACAGAACATGATTCTGTTGTTCCTACGGAAAGTGTTTCAACGGGAGTTATATTACCGAGAAAGTAAAATTGCAATGATTGTCCTTCCGTTGGATTGGTGATAATGCCCGTGAAATTGGTACCGTTGTGTGTTAAAAATCCAACATACTTGCCTCCACTGCCCACATAAATCTTGTCTCCACTTTCAAAATCAACCGTGCCCGTCGAGGGATTCACCACCACTTTTGAGCCATTGTTTTTGCTCACATCAAGGGTTATGGTTACAACCTCATCGTTGGAGGTCGGTTGCACTTCGTTTTTCTTGCATTGCGACATCATCATGGCCAATGCAAAAGCCATCAGAATCATGCTGGTTTTCTTCATTTTATATTCTCCTTTTTACTTTTGTTGTTTCTTTTATTTGATCTAGTTGCTGCATAGCCTGCACTGGCCAAAAGCAAGATGAATAATCCGCTTCCAAGCGGTGCACCGAAGGTCTGGTTCGTGACATTCACGCCTTCCGTCGGATTGCCAAAGGTCTGATTAGTGACATCGTTTCCGTTCATGGGATTGCCAAAACCTTGGTTGGTCAAGGTCGCCGCCCCGCCGCTTCGAAGTGGTTCCTCGCCTCGTTGGAACAACCCGCCTTGGGCAAAAACTCCCAAAGGCAGCAACAAAGCCAACAGCAATGCTGTGACTACACATTTATTCTTTATCCTGATTTTTCGCATAAAAGAACCTTGTTTTCTGCCCAATGGCTCAAATGGGCAACATTACAAAGGCATACAGAGCGGAGCCTCCCAAACTTATCCTTATTTCAAGTAGTTGGGCTTGGACTCCCATGAATAGAAAATAATGGATACAAGGTAACACTCCGCTGTTTATGTTGTGTGATTTGACGCAACATAACAGCGAAAGCATCCCCCTTCCCTATTATCCCTCTATTCAAGCGAATTGTCCAAGTTCACTACTTAGGAATAAAGCGAAGAA
>Ga0310690_10003767_pt1 | contig 22297 bp, 18 predicted proteins | sample AusTroGonzalo_MG_2_FD_207661 | JGI IMG/M metagenome (GOLD analysis project Ga0310690, IMG submission 207661) | Bovine rumen microbial communities from tropical cattle in Woodstock, Queensland, Australia - Gonzalo_04 (v2) (version 2) | ecosystem: Host-associated > Mammals > Digestive system >... | reverse complement strand
GCACATGCTTCCGATGATGAAGAACTTGGTGTTCGGACAGCTCTTGGCGGTCTCGCAGATGATCTCGCCGGATTCGAGGTTCGGTCCGTGCCAGCTGCCCATGAAGATACCGATCTTTTCTTTTTCGAGACCGGCGGCTTTCTTGTTCTCCAGACGCTCTTTCACGTCGGTATATGTCGTTGCCTTGCAGTCCACGCCGTTCGGGACCACCAGGATTTTCTCCTTATCGATGCCGTAAAGCTCGGCGAGCTTGTCCTTGTCTTCGGCCGAACACGTCATGATGAACTGGCTCTTCTCGCAGCACTCTCTCTCGATCTTCTGAAGATTGTCGAGAAGTTCTTTTGCCTTCGGATGATCCACATCCTTGAACATTTCCTTCTTAAGCAGATACTCGATGTCCTGGGCCTCGTATGCGAAAGGCAGGCCGTGGCAGTGCTTCTGGTACTGGATATATGTGTAGGGGTGCGAGAGGATGATCAGATCCGCGTCCTTTGACGCCTCCTCGAGTTTCGACGTATATTCCGGTGTCATTTCGCCGAGGAAAGGCATAGCGATATCCGTTACCGGCTTCTGGAAAAGGTCTGTGAGCTTGTTTTCCTCATCCTGATGCTGTGCGGACTTCGGAATGACCGTCTCGGTCAGGCCCCGCGCGATCTTTCTTTTACGCGGTTTTTCATCGGCCACGGTATACGCGACGATCTCCACGTCACACTTTTCGGCCGCGCTCTTGTAGAGGTTGAACACACGCGCCTGACCGCCGCCCATGACCGGCGTGATCGCAAAGGTGTTGGTCACGACGATCTTCTTGTCGTGGAGACGCTCGCCTTCCATGTCGAGAAGAGAGGCCACCGCATGCTCCCATGTAATGTCCTTTACTTTTTCAAAAGCACTTTCGCCCATTTTGACTGCTTCGTCGGTGTGGCTGGCGAGGTAATCGATCTTTTCCGCGATGGCTTTCTCATCGAAGGGAACTACAAATCCGTTCACGCCGTCTTCGACGAACTCGTTCGGTCCGCCTGCGTCGGTCGTGGTGATGACGGGCTTTTTGTGCAGCATCGCTTCAATGGTGATATAGCCGTAATCCTCGTCATAAGGGAAGTACGGGATGCAGATGGCGTTCGCGTAGTAATTCTCGACTTCCTGATCGGAAACAAATCCCAGGAATTTGATCTGCGGGTCATCCTTGGCAAGCTCGAGAAGTTTGTCTCTCTCCGGACCGGTGCCGGCGATGTAAAGCTTGACGTCGCTCTTTACGAGCTTCATGGCACGTACGAGCATGTCGATACGCTTCGGGGCATCGAGGCGGCTGCAGAAGAAGATATGCTTGCTTTCTCCGGTATGGCATTCCTTCAGGATCGTCGGCGGATAGACCACATCGACATTGGCATATTCCGGGAAATAGTCTTTCCTGTTCTTTACGGTGTTGGAGATCGCGGCCCACTTGTGCATGCCGTCCTGGGACAGGGCACAGTAGTCGAGATAGTGTACGATCTTCCGGATGAAAGGTCCCGGGAAAGCGAAGAAAGAAGACGGGATCGACGGGTCGTCCTTGAGCTTGAAAAGCTTCTCGAAAAAGACCTTCAGATCGTGATAGCTTCTGTGCTTCTCCATGTAGGAAAGGATCGTATTTACAGCCGGGCAGGAGGGATCGACTTCTTCTTTCAGATCCATCTGCGGGTAAGTATCGTAAAGACCGCGGAGGGTATGGAGCATGTAGACCATGCAGTTATCGTGCCGGACCATCCAGGCCGGATATTTGGTGGAGATCACGAGATCGAAATGACTCAGGTCCAGGTTATAGAACTGGTAATAGTTTTCGACCAGATCCCAGAATTCGAATTCTTTTGAGGGCAGCTTGATAAGCTCCGCCTGATGTTTCGTATATTTGTTGATCGATTCGCAAAGCCCCCAGGCAAGGTTCTCGGCGCCGCCGATGGTAAAAGGAACCGGACTCGGACTGACAATGGCTATTTTCATACACTACCCTCATTTACACATGTGTTTCGCTCATTATACCAAACAGAGGAGATATTGTATAATAACATCTAAGGGGTGATAGGACATTTGCAGGTGCGGCCGTTAAGTTATGGTTCCGCACATGGGTCAGGAGGTTTCTATGAGTGAGAGTTACTTGGGACAGGACATTAAGAAACTGGGTTTCGGACTGATGCGTCTCCCTAGAGTGGAAGGCGGAAACGATGTCATCGATATCGAACAGACGAAGAAGATGGTCGATCTTTTCCTGGAAGCGGGGTGCACGTATTTTGATACGGCCTTCGTTTATGGCGGCAGTGAAGAGGCGATCCGTCAGGCGCTGGTGGAGCGCTATCCCCGTGAGAAGTTTTTGCTGGCTACGAAGAATGCGGCGTGGGCGAGATGTGAAAAGAGAGAAGATGCGATCGCGCAGTTTGAGACCTCTCTGGAGCGGACCGGAGCCGGGTATTTCGATTTCTATCTGCTTCACAATCTCGGGCAGAATAGGACCAAGGCTTTTGAAGATTTTGATATGTGGAATTTCGTTCTGGAAAAGAAGGCTGAAGGCAAGATCCGTCATGTAGGTTTCTCGTTCCATTCCACGGCCGAGGAACTGGAGGAGATCCTGATCGCGCATCCGGAGGCGGAATTCGTTCAGCTGCAGATCAACTACGCGGACTGGGAAAGCCCGACGATCCAGTCGAGAAAAGTGTATGAGACGGCAAGAAAATACGGCAAGCCGGTCGTCATTATGGAGCCGGTCAAGGGCGGTCTTCTGGCCAATCCTCCGCAGCAGGTACTGGATGTGCTGAAAGACGCAGATCCGAAAGCCTCTGCAGCATCCTGGGCAGTACGCTTCGCCGCCAGCCTTGAAGGCGTGATCACAGTGCTTTCAGGTATGAGCAATATCGAGCAGATGGAAGATAATCTTTCTTACATGAAGGACTTCAAGAAACTGGATGAGAAGGAACAGGCCGTAATGGAGAAGGCCAGAGAGACACTGGCATCGATTCCGATCGTCCCGTGCACATCCTGCAATTACTGTGCGAAAGTCTGCCCGATGGATATCGGCATTTCCGGTACGTTTACATCGCTCAATATCCTGACGCTTTATGACAATGCGGCACGTGCGAAGCAGGAAGAGGGCTTCAGCGTCATCGGTCCCGGCAAGAAGAGAGCCGACGCGTGCATCCGCTGCGGTGCTTGCGAAGAAGTCTGCCCGCAGCATATCGAGATCCGTGAAAAACTCGCGGAATACGCAGAGAAGATGTGTAATACGTGAAAGAGAAGAAGAGCACCATCCGGAAGATCGTGGAAATTACCTTTCTGGTCCTGATCGGAATGGTGCTTCTTTTTGTGCTGGGAGTTTTCATCTATCACAAGGTTCAGCTTGGGCGGGAACTGTCCGAACTGAAGGAACATGGTTATGTGAATCTTGTTTCTGTGGGAGACCACTCCTTAAATGTGGCGATATTCGGGAAGAAGGACGGGGACCACACGATCGTGGGACTGGCAGGTCTCGGCATTTCCGATTATTCCGTGACGGGAAGAAAAATGACGGAGGTCCTGGAAGAAAGAAACGCAGTGGTTTTTGTGGACCGCGCGGGCTTCGGGCTCAGTGAGGATACATCGGATCCCATGACGCTTCAAACCATCGTGGAGGAATATCGTCTGGCGCTTCGTAACGCCGGCCTTCCCGGACCGTATATCCTCATGCCTCATTCGATCGGCGGTGCCTATGCGACCTGGTGGTGCAGCCGGTATCCGGAAGAGATCGAAGGGGTCGTCTTTATCGACGGAAGCCAGCTCTCGGAAGGTGCTTTTGCCGCGCTGGCGGGAGAGGAGGAAGTCAGCTTCCATGACAAGTTTTCCGCGTTTCTGACACGGGCCGGATTTCGAAGGTTTACCATAGATAACTATCTTCGGAATTATTCCTCCGTTTATTCTCCGGAGGAACAAAAACTCGGACAATACCTGACGATCCGGACGCAGGGTTCGATCGCGCCGCTTTCGGAGACGAATCTCATTTACAGAAATACCGAAGATGCGTTTTCCGGAATCGTCACAAACGATGTGCCGAAACTCTATATCTGCGCCAGCTGGGGAGCGGACACGGATAAGAGCAGGGAACTTCGTGAAAATTACCTTCAGCCGTACCTCGATAAGATGGGAAACTGTCAGCTTGCACTTCTTCCCGGAAGTCACATGATCTACGAAGAAAAACCGTATGAATGCGGGGATCTGATCGAAGAATTTATCGACGGGCTCGAAGCGTAGAATTTTATACTTCAAACTCCGGAAGCGTGGTGATCTTGATTCCCTTGCTCTTGGCATATAAAGACAAGAGCGCGCTGGCATTTCCGGCGTCGCCGATAAACAATCCGAGATTCGAATCCACATCCCATGGTTTTACTCTTGTCCACGCATCGTACCAGCGTCTTCCGTTTTCATCCACATATGCGTCGTGAAGGATCACATTCGCCGTACGGGCGGCAAGCGCGACATTCACCTCGTTGGGAACCAGCTCCGGTTCCGTGAGGAAATGAAGAAGAAAACCGGATGTGCCGCAGCAGATGCAGTGATTCCAGTAGCCGCGGGAGCGCTTTTCGGGAACGCCGGCATTGATCAGGGCCTGATTGAATTTCCTGTATCCATCCAGGTACTTTTCCTCGCCGGTAACTTTATAGAGCTTCCTGTAGACGACTGCGGACCCGACCGGCCCGTGGCAAAGACTCAGATAGAAAACATCGTAGGCTTTATCTTCATCGGGAAGGTAAATATACGGGATGATCTGCGAATTTTCATCACGTACCGCAATCTTTTCCAGATAACTGATACCTTTCTCGGCGAATCGTAAATAGGCATCATCTTTACTTGCTTCGTAGAATAAAGTCAGAAGATATACGATACCCGCGGTACCGTGGGCGAAATTTGCGATCACGCCATTATCCGGGACTTCGGAAAAATAATCGTGAATATTCAGAAGATGCCAGTGTATCGTGTTTTCATCATCTTCGATCCGAAGGTCAAGGATCGAATCCAGACTGGTCTTCGCATAGGAAAGATACCTGTTCTCGCCGGTAAGCTTAAAGATACGAAGCCAGTAGGAAATGGCACTTCCGTCTCCCATATAGTCGTATAGCCCCTTCCAGTGGATACGAAGGCCGTGATCCGTTTCTTCCTTTATCGACTTTTCGTAAATATCGTCCGCGATCCGGATCGCATAGTCAAAATATCTTTGCTCGCCGGTCTTCTCGAAAAGCGCTAGCGCAAGGAATCCTTCGCCAGGTGTGCCGGTATGAAGTCCGGGCTTGATCGACAGTTCCGGGTCATAGGTGTTGATCAGATATTCCAGACCGGCTTTGGCTTCGTCCAGATATTTCTGTTCTCTCGTCGCTTCGTAAAGCTGTACGAAGAAGAACCCGATCCCTGCGGCGCCGGAATACAGCGTGCGGTTACTTAAATATGTTGCCTCAACCTCGTTTCTGTCTTTTCCTTCCTGACTGCTTACCGCCCAATGCCGGCCGTTCTCGTCATTGATCTCGTGCTTCTTGATCCAGGCGGCCGTTTCCTCGGCCCCTTTCAGATAGTCTTCCAGACTGGTCGGATGAAATACATCCGGTATTGCAATTCTTCTCATATGATCCACCTCGTTCTCACTTTATTTAATGGTGGCTTTCCTCTCACCGGAAAGCCGCTTTTCCTTAACGAGATGGTACTATACCGGTACGCTTCCGTCTAATTCCGAAAAGTGATGTTTCGTTATAAGTTTTGCTTATAGAGAAGAAGGCGCTGCCTGCGTTTTTAGCAGACAGCGCCTGATGTTTTTGATCTGTTGAAGGGGATCAGTTATCCCGTACCTCGGGGGTATATTTTCCGTTTTTCTTTCTCTGTCTGACGCACTCGGTCAGGAGATATTCGATCTGTCCGTTGACGGAACGGAAGTCGTCTTCCGCCCATGCGGCGATCTCGTCGTAGAGTTTCGAGGAAAGCCGGAGGGGGATCTGTTTCTTATCCGCCATCAGTAGAGGCTCCCGGAATTCACGATCGGCTGGGCTTCCTTATTGCCGCACAGTACGACCAGGAGATTCGAAACCATTGCCGCCTTACGTTCCTCGTCCAGTTCGACTGTTTTCTTTTCGGACAATCTTTCCAGCGCCATCTCGACCATGCCTACCGCACCATCCACGATCAGCTTTCTGGCATCGACGATAGCCGCTGCCTGCTGTCTCTGGAGCATCGCTGCCGCGATCTCCGGTGCATAAGCGAGGTAAGTGATCCTTGCATCTACGATCTCCAGACCGGCTTCTTCGACCTTGCTCTGGATCTCTTCTTTAATACGTCTTGCAACTACTTCGGTAGAACCACGGAGGGAACCGTCATCGGCCTCGCCGTCACCGGTGGTATCGACGTTATCGGTTACGTCATAAGGATATACTTTTACGACATTTCGGACTGCTGTGTCGCACTGCAGGGAGAGATACTCCTTAAAGTTATCCACATTGAAGACCGCCTTCGCAGTATCCTTGACCTTCCACATAACGGCAACGGCCACCTCGACCGGATTGCCGAGTACATCGTTGACTTTCTGCTTGCTGTTGGAAAGCGTCATGACCTTCAGGGAGATCTTCTTGGAAGAGAGCTCTACGCTTGTTGTCTGCGATCCGGCGGCTGTCGAAATGACACGCTTCGTGCTGACGTCGCCGCTCTGTCCGAGATGGGTACCGGCAGCCGGGTTAAAGGCTGTGCAGAAGGGGTTGACATAGAAGAAGCCGTCGCCCTTGAGTGTGCCTACATACTTACCGAAAAGCGTCAGTACCAGTGCCTCGTTCGGCTTTAAGACCTTCAGTCCGCAAAGCGGGATCCAGCCGAAGAAAATAAACGCGATACATGCGATAAACAGCGGGAGAGGCTGCGGGTTATCTTCGGTGGCGTTGATGCAGGAGTAAATGATCCCTGCGATCGAGCCGATAAACAAAATGATCCACAGGAATACGACCAGTCCGCCGATCTTGTGACCCCTCAGGATCTTCTCATCAATATTTCTCTTTTCTTTCATCTTACTGCACCTCTTTCTTGTGTCAGAAGAAGCACTTCTCCTGTGCTTCTGCAATGTGAGTCGTTGTGATATCGAATTGATATCATCGTGAATCATGGTACCATGTTGCGCAGGAAATGTCAATAACACACGAAGTTGTGGTAAGATAGGTGAAGCAAAGGAAAGTGCTTTTGAATAGGGCAGAGCAGAAGGAGTATTTCATGCTGGCGAATTACCATACGCATACGACGAGATGTAAACACGCGGTCGGGACAGAGCGCGAATACATAGAGGCGGCGATCAGGCAGGGATATAAGATCCTCGGCTTTTCGGATCATACGCCGCAGCCGTATCCGGAAGATTTCCATTCTTCGATCCGCATGAAGATGTCGGAACTGGAGAACTATACTTCCACGCTTCTGAAACTGCGCGAGGAGTATAAGTCACAGATCGAGATCCTGATCGGATACGAGGTGGAGTACACGGAGAAGTATTTCGAGCCTTTGCTCCAAGAACTTCGGAAATATCCGCTGGACTATATCATCCAGGGGCAGCACTTTATCCCTGACGAGGTCTTCGGGTTTTATGCCGGATCGCCGACGACCAGCGAAGACCGTCTTTCCGCATATGTGGACATGACGATCGAAGGCATGCGGACAGGGCTTTTTACGTATCTGGCCCATCCGGACCTGATCGATTTCCGGGGAAGAGACGACGTGTATATCGAGCACATGACGCGTCTTGTGGATGAAGCCGTGAAGCTCTCTATTCCGCTTGAAGTGAATGTTTACGGATTTACGGACGGAAGAAACTACCCGAAGGATCTTTTCTTCGATCTTGCCACATCCCGCGGGGCTGACTTCGTCATCGGCCTCGACGCCCATACACCTAAGCTCATTATCCAGCCGGAGAAGAACCGCGGCCTTCGGAAATTCTTCGCCCGTCACGGTATCGAACCCGGCGACAATATTATCGAGCTTCGGAAAGTGTGAAATCAGCTTTTCACCCGGTTGACGCGGAGGGCATTCAGGATCGCGAGGATCAGGACGCCGACGTCACCGAATACGGCGAGCTTCATGCCGGCCAGGCCCAGCGCGCCGAGCACCATGATCCCGATCTTGACGGCCAGGGAGACGGTGATGTTTTCCTTTACGATGCGAAGTGTTTTTCTCGCCAGGCGGATCGCCACGGGGATCTTTCGAAGATCGTCGTTCATGAGGACGATATCCGCGGCTTCAATGGCTGCATCAGAACCCAGCGCTCCCATAGCAATACCGATATCCGCACGTGTCAGAACGGGCGCGTCGTTGATGCCGTCTCCGGCAAAAGCAACTTTTCCGGATGCACCCTGCGCTTTGAGGAGGGCTTCCAGTTTTTCAACTTTCTGCGCGGGGAGAAGACCTGCATAGTAGGAATCAACTCCGGTTTCCTTCGCGACTTTTTCTGCAACTTTTTCATTATCCCCGGTCAGCATGACGACCTTTCTGACACCGGAAGACCGCATGCCCGTGAGGGCATCTTTTGATCCGGATTTGAGTACATCGTTGATGACGATGTGACCGAGGTACTCGATCACATTTGCGGCTCCTGTGAGGGCGGCTGTCGGGGCAGCGGCATCGTAAGAATCGTTGGCGGCGGCATCGGAAATAACGTCTGTAACACTGTTACAAACGCCGCTATTCTGCGCATTACAGCGTGCGACGTGTACGATGGTACCGGGGAGGTGACAGTCGTGATGATCGGCCCGGATCTCTTCCATGAGGGCACCGTTTCCGACAAAATATGTCTGTCCGTCGATGATGGCGCGGATGCCTTTGCCGGCAATTTCCTCCACCTCACCAAGGCGGGAAGAATCAATATGGCCGCCATGTGCTTTTACAATGGATTCGGCAACCGGATGGTTCGAACGGCTCTCGGCGAGGGCCGCGATATCGATCAGAACGGATTCGTCGATCTCGTTCGGGTGTACCGCATCTACGGCGAAGCGTCCTTCGGTCAGTGTGCCGGTCTTATCGAGCACGAGTGTGTCCACATGTGCGAGGGCTTCCAGATAGTTACTGCCTTTCACAAGAATACCTTGTCTGGATGCGGCGCCGATCCCGCCGAAAAAGCTGAGCGGAACGGAGACCACAAGTGCGCAGGGGCAGGAGACAAAGAGGATGACCAGGCCGCGGTAAAGGCTCTTGGCCAGGCCGAGGTTTGTAAAGAGCGCGCAGAACAACGTGATCAGAACGGCGCTGAGTACGACGATAGGGGTATAAACACGGGAAAAACGTGTGATGAATCCTTCCACATGAGCTTTCTTATCGGTGCTGTTTTCCACGAGCTCCAGGATCTTGGATACCGTGCTGTCTTCGTAGGCCGCCATGGTTCGGATCTTGATAGCGGATGTCAGGTTGATGCTTCCGGAGAAACAGCGGTCACCGACGGTGCGGTCTACAGGGAGACTCTCACCGGTCAGCGCGGCAGTATTGAGGGAAGTGGTCCCCTCGATGATCTCGCCGTCGATCGGGATCTTCTCGCCTGGCTTGACCAGGACGGTTTCGCCGATCTCCACCTCAGACGGATCCACTTCGATCTCTTCGATCTTGTCGGGATCGCTTTCGCTCGGACGAAGGACAATAGCGCTCTCCGGGCAGATATCCATGAGATCCGAGATGGATTTCCGGCTTTTACCGACCGCAATACTCTGGAAAAGTTCGCCTACCTGATAAAACAGCATGACGGCAGTCGCCTCGGAATATTCTCCGATGGCAAAAGCACCGGCCGTGGCGATCATCATGAGGAATTCTTCGTCGAAGATCTGGCCTTTGCCGATCTTCTTAAAAGCACCGGTCACGATGTCGTAGCCGACGATCAGGTAGGGGATAAGAAACAGAAGCGTCATAACGATCCGGTTGGCAATTGCATTCTCCGGGAAGGGGAGGCGGTCCCGGATCGCCGGGATCTCCATCAGCGCCAGGAGGATACCGAGGATCGCCGCGGAGAGGATTATCCTTTTCAGGTTTTTCTTCTGTTTCTTAGTCATAGTTATCTCTCATTTTCTGTGTGTGTGTTTTTGTGTTTGGGTAGAAGGTCCGGGAACGGAAAGGGTTTCCCGGACAAGTGCTTTTCGGACCTTTTCAGATCAAGATCACGCAGTCCGGCTCAACTTCTTTCACTTTCTTCTGCGCCAGGGCGAGGACCTCTTCAAAAGCATCGTCCTCCGCTTCCAGGATCATCTTCTGCGCCATGAAGTTGATGTTCACTTTCTTAACGCCCGGGATCTTCGCGATCGCCGCTTCCATTTTCGCCGCGCAGTTTGCGCAATCCAGTTCTTCCAGCTTAAAAGACTTCTTCATATTCTTAACTCCTTTACTATTTCTTTCGTGTCCGGCTTTTTCGACCGGTAGATGAAAGATATCACTTGTTTCAAATTAACATATGAACAACTATTCACATGTTCTAACATCATAATACTCCTTTTTCCGGAAATGTCTAGAGGGTTTTGAAAAAATGTTGGTATTAAGAAGCGAAAAGGTTGTATTTCAACACCGGCATCAGACGAAACTCTTTTTAGGTGGAGAATTCGTTGTTTTTTAGGCAGCGGACGGGCCGTACCGTTTGTCGCTCGATCTGTTACTTTTGGATAGGGCTGGAGCGACAGTTTGAGCGACAAACGGCAAAAGTCGCTCGATTCGTTACTTTTGGATAGGCTTGGAGCGACAGAATGAGCGACAAACGCCGAAAGTCGCTCGATCTGTTACTTTTGGATGGGCTTGGAGCGACAGAATGAGCGACAAACGGCAAAAGTCGCTCGATCTGTTACTTTTGGATAGGGCTGGAGCGACAGAATGAGCGACAAACGGCAAAAGTCGCTCGATCTGTTACTTTTGGATAGGCTTGGAGCGACAGAATGAGCGACAAACGGCAAAAGTCGCTCGATCTGTTACTTTTGGATAGGCTTGGAGCGACAGAATGAGCGACAAATGGCGAATGTCGCTCGATCTGTTACTTTTAGATAGGTCTGGAGCGACGTTTTGAGCGACAAACGCCCGCCGCGCTCACAGCAGATCGCTGAGTTTCTTCGAGTAGAAGAAGTCGTGGACCATTTTGTCGTATTCTTCCCACATCGGGAGGGTGTGGCATTTCTTCTTGCGCGGGCAGGTGTTCTTCTTGTCGGACAGGCAGGAGACGGGGGCGAGCTTGCCCTCCATGAGTTCGAGGATCTCGCCGATGCTGTATTTCTCGGGCTTTCTAGTCAGCTTGTAGCCTCCGCTTCGGCCGCTGACGCCGGTGACCAGACCGCCGGCGACCATCTCTTTGACGATGATCTCCAGATATTTCTTGGAAATGTCCTGCCGCTCGGCGATGTCCTTGAGCGGAATATAGTTGCCTTCGTCCTGCTCGGCAAGATCGATCATGACACGGATCGCGTAACGTCCTTTTGTAGATACCATTTATAAACTCCCTTTCCGAAAGAGCCGCGCTTCCTGTCCCCTGATACAGTGTGAAAAGCACTTGCCCTCTGCCTGGTAAAACCCTTTAACTTTCGCCTATTATACCGCAAGGTGAATAGGTAAATCAAGTGGGTAAAAGCACTGAAAACAGTACTATTATGCTTTTGAACAAAACTTTACAAAAACCTATTGACATAGTAGGCAAATGACGATAACATAGGAACAGTCAGCCGGCGGAAAAACGTGAGTGAGGAACCGCTTCCGTTTCCGGATCCGGCGGCAAAGTGAGAAAAAACACAAAGGGGAGTACAGAATCGTGATTTATGCAGATAATGCGGCAACGACGAAAATGAGTGATGCGGCGATCGAGAAGATGGTCGCGCTGATGAAGGAACAATATGGTAATCCTTCCAGCCTTTACCGTTTCGGACAGGGTGCCAAGGAAGTCCTCGAGGAGGCAAGAGAAAAAGTTGCAAAGGTGATCGGCGCACAGCCGCGGGAGATCTTATTTACTTCCGGCGGAAGTGAGGCCGATAACCAGGCGATCCTTTCGGCGGCGAAGATCGGTGAAGCGAAGGGAAAGAAACATATTATTTCTTCCGCTTTTGAACATCACGCGGTGCTGCACACATTAAATAAACTGGAAAAAGAAGGATTCGAGATCACGCTTCTTGATGTACATGAAGACGGTCTTATCCGTCCGGAAGAAGTCCGGGAGGCGATCCGCGAAGACACCGCGCTGGTTACGATCATGTTCGCGAATAACGAGATCGGAACGATCCAACCCATCCGCGAGATCGGCGCGATCTGCAGAGAGAAGCAAGTGCTTTTCCATACGGATGCGGTACAGGCGATCGGACATCTCCCGATCAATGTGGAAGAGGATAATATCGATATGCTTTCGGCATCATCGCATAAGTTCCATGGTCCGAAGGGCGTGGGTTTCCTTTATGCGAAGAAGGGCATCCGCCTGACGAATCTGATCGAGGGCGGTGCGCAGGAGCGCGGCAAGCGTGCGGGTACCGAGAATGTGCCGGGTATTGCTGCCATGGCGGTGGCGCTCGAGGAAGCCGTAGCAAATCTGGACAATTATACGAAGGTGGTCAAGGCGAGACGTGACCGCTTGATCGAGGAGATCGGCAAGATCCCGCACAGCGCGCTCAACGGCGACCGGGAACATCGTCTTCCGAGTAACGTGAACTTCTGCTTCGAGGGCATTGAGGGCGAGTCGCTCCTTCTGCTTCTTGACGAGAAGGGCATCCAGGCGTCATCCGGTTCGGCCTGCACATCGGGATCTCTCGATCCGAGCCATGTGCTTCTGGCTATCGGCCGTGTCCACGATGTCGCCCACGGATCGCTTAGATTGAGCATCAGTGAAGAGACCTCTGATGAGGACGTCGAGACGATCATCACATCGGTCAAAGAAGTAGTCGAATACCTGCGTGGATTCTCCCCAATCTGGAGAGATCTGATGAGCGGCAAGAAACAGTTTATTTTGTGAGCATTTGAGAAGGAGAGATAACGATGGCTTTATATAGTGAAAAAGTAATGGATCATTTTCTGCACCCGAGAAACGTGGGTGTGATCGAGGACGCGGATGGCGTTGGCGAGGTCGGCAATGCGAAGTGCGGGGACATCATGAAGATGTACCTGAAGATCGATAACGATACGATCACTGATGTGAAGTTTGAAACATTCGGCTGCGGCAGCGCGATCGCGTCGAGTTCCATGGCGACTGAGATGATCAAGGGTAAGCCGGTGTCTGAGGCAAGAGAGCTGACCAACAAGGCGGTGGCCGAGGCGCTGGACGGACTTCCGGATTATAAGATGCACTGCTCCGTTCTGGCGGAGGAAGCGATCAAGTCCGCACTCGAAGATTACGAGAGTAAGAATAAAGCAAACTGAGAAGAACTCTTTTCTTCTGGTTTTCTTCTATACTTTTTCGGGTGGTTTTCTTCCTCTTAATCGGCTATCCTCATACTATCAGGGGATGGCAAATGTTCTCACGGCAGGTTTGGCGGAGAGCGAGGAAGATGAATGAAAATTGATTCGAAAATAAAGCGTGCACTGGCGCTGGGAACATGCGCATGCATGCTTTTTTCTGTAAGCGGATGCGGAAAAAAGGGCGACTATGTCCACGGCAAAAAGGGGTATTATTCCCAGATCGATAACGGTGTTTCCACGGAAGTGCATAACCAGGGCGCATACGGAAACTGCTGGGCCCACGCCACGAACGATGCGATCCGTCTTTCCTATATTCTGAAGAACGGAAAAGACGTGCCCATTACCGTAGATGAGATCATGGAGATCACGATGGGCGCCGATAAGACCGAGGGCCTGATCACGACGAATAAAGGGCAGGAAAAGAATATCGGCGGATCCTCATATATCGCCGCCTGGGCTCTTTCCAACGGCTGCGGCGGATATGTTCTGACGGAAGAAAAGGTCTTGAGTAGCGCCGCCATGGGTCAGTACCATGGAAAAGAATATGGTTTTTTATCCAATCGGGCAACCCGGGAACAGCTCCAGGAACTGATCCGTTCCGAAGGTGCGCTCCTTGCCATCATGAACATCGGTACAGGTATCAGAAAGACGCATGGTTATTCCACGATCTACGATGAATCAATGGCGGCAGAGAAAAGCGATATCGGTTTTCCGTCACGGTACTTCACGCATGAAGTCGTGATCGTAGGATGGGACGACAATTTCCCGAAGAGTTATTTTGGAGAAGAATTCGGCGTCACGCCGCCTTCTGAAAACGGCGCCTGGCTTCTGAAAGACAGCGGAGGAAACAATTCCGGCGATGACGGATACTACTGGGTCTCCTACGAGTCTCCCATGGTCTTTACCGACCTGATGCAGGTCTCGGATAAGTATAAAGAAGTGGTGCATTATGAGACCTCGGCACTGGGCGGGATCCGCACCGGTGAAGAAACGACCGTGGCGAACGTGTTCCATCACAAGGGGCAGCTTGCTGCTGTGGGGACGTATGTCGGTATCACCGAAGGAAACCTGGATCCGGAACTTCTCTGGGGAACGCCGGATGATACCCGTATCCGTATCGAGATAAGAGATGCCAATATGGAAAAAGTTCTGGCCACGAAAGAATGTGAATTTGATTTTGAAGGCTACTACGTGATCGAGCTTGATACGCCGATCGAAGTGGATGATTTTTCTGTTGTGGTCACATATCACGCGGCAGCTCCCGTGGAAGTCTGCGATGTGGAATCATTTGAAGCAGGGGAAGAGACTATCGGGAAACGTCAGTACCGTACCACTAGCGAAAAGGGCGAGAGCTTCGTTCTTGTAAACGGTGAATGGATGGATCTGTCCGATATGGAAAACTGTGAAGCACTTGGCTACGATTATCCGCTCAATAACTGCTGTATCAAGGCATTGTTCAGCTAAAACTTGCCTATACGCAAAGTAGAAAAAAACACACTTAGAGCCGTAGTATAATCCCGTTTACTACGGCTCTTTCGATTGTTATAATCTTTCCTAAGTTTAAGAGGGTATATGAAAGCTTTGGCTCAGCCGTCCTTTAAGGAGCGACGGGGAAGGGCAAGGTGAGGAAAAATGAGCAAGGAAAAGAAAGAGGAAGCAAGTACAAAAACCAAAGAGAAAAAGAAAAAACTGTCGTTCGCACAGACGGTAAAAAACGATCTTTATGCACTGAAACTGGCAGGGTCGATCGATAAAAAACTGGTCGCCGCTGCTTTTTTCGTAATGCTGCTCGGCTACTGCGAGTGGGTATTCTTCGATGGTGTATTCATGCGGGTGATCGTCAATGCACTGGACACGGATCAGCCGTTTAACCAGATCGTCTGGTTTATCCTGATCTCAGGTGCCGTATTCAGTCTCTTCCGGTTGTTTACGAAGTATGCCGACAACGTGATCTTCCCGATAGGTACGATCCATCTTTACGGCGGCATCTATAAGAAACTTTTCGCGAAAGCGAAGAACGTGGAACTTCGGTGCTATGAGGATTCGGATTTCTACGATAAGTACACCATGGCGATGGATGGCGCGGAAGAGAAGATCATGAACATCGTTAAGAACTTCTGGGGCGTACTCGTCTCGATCCCGGCGATCGGCGCGGTTTTCTACTTCATGTTCGATATCGACAGGTACGCAGTGCTTTTCATAATTTCGCCGCTGATCGGAAACTTCATCTTCGGCAACTACAAACAGAAGTATGAGTACAAGCGTTACCAGGAGCAGGTGCCGAACAACAAAGTGCACAACTACGTGAACCGTATGATGTACCTTCCGGACGGTGCCAAAGAGATCCGCCTTTCGAAAGTGTTCTCGCTTCTGAAACAGCAGTATCAGAGTGCCACGGAAAAGAACGTGAAAGCAGCATTGAAGTATGCTTTTGCTAACTGCTCGCTGAGCTTCTGGAGGATCACGTTTACCTTTACGATCATCTTCGAAGGCGTGCTCTTCTATGCGATCTATAGAAACCTGGTCAGTAAGACGATCTCGCTGGCGCAGCTGACGATCATGACCAGCCTGATGGTGGCGATGACTTGGATATTGATCCGTGCTTTTGAAAACATCATGGAGCTCATCAAGAACGGTGTCTTCATGAATAATCTCCGCACTTTTCTGGAGTATGAAGAGAAGATCCCGCAGGACCAGAAGGGTATCGTGCCGGAAGGATTTGAGAGTCTGGAATTTAAGAACGTGTGCTTCTCGTATAAGGACGAAGAGACGATCAAGGATCTTTCCTTCCGCATCGATAAGGGCGATATCGTGGCGCTGGTCGGACATAACGGTGCCGGCAAGACGACGATCATCAAGCTGCTGCTTCGTTTCTACGATCCGACGTCCGGTGAGATATTGCTGAACGGGAAGAACATTAAGGAGTATGATCTTCGCGCATATAGACGCCTGTTCGCGACGACGTTCCAGGACTTCGCGATCTTTGCGATGAGCATTAAGGAGAATGTCCTGATGGGCCGCCACTATGAAAACGAAGACGAGATATTGCACCGTTCGCTCCGACGCGCCGGCATTCTGGAAAAGGTGGAATCGCTGCCGAAGGGTGTGGATACGATCATGACGAAAGAGTTCGACAAAGACGGCGCGGTCTTCAGCGGAGGCCAGCATCAGAAACTCGCCGTCGCCAGAACTTTTGCCAAAGACTCGCCGGTCAAGATCTTCGACGAGCCGAGTTCGGCCCTCGACCCGATCGCGGAATATGAGCTTTTCAAAAACATCTTGAAAGAGGGACGTGACCATACGATGGTCTTTATCTCGCACCGCCTGTCTTCGGTCAAAAACTGCGACAAGGTCTTCATGCTCGAAAAGGGCACGATCATCGAGCGCGGCGATCACCGTGAGCTGATCGAGAAGAAAGGAAAGTATGCGAAGATGTACATCCGACAGGCGATGAACTATCTGGCGGTAGAAAAGGAAGAGGAGGTGATCCTGTGAGCAAGAATGAGAAAAAGTCCGATAAGAAAAACGAGGAGAAAATCAAGCAGTCTGCATCGCAGGTGTTCCGTAATAATCTCTTCTTCATGAAAATGATGTTCCAGGCGTCGCCGAAGTTTGTGCTTTTCCCTGCGCTGGATGCGATCCGCGGTCAGGTGTCGATCTTCTTCGAGCACATGATCCTGATCGGCTATGTCCTCGAAGCGGCAGAGTTCGGTTACTCCTTCCGCAAGGTGGCGGACGTGATCATTCTTTTTGCGGCATGCATCACCCTCGGCATGATCTTCACGGTCATCGCCGGCGACTACATGCAGGAGAAAGAGCGGCCGAAGGTTAGAGAAAAGATCAAGATGAGATTGTACGAGAAGGCACGTTCTGTCGACCTTGCCTGCTACGACGATCCGGAGTTCTATAACAGTCAGGTCCTCGCGATCTCCGAAGTGGACAAGCAGATCGACCAGACCATGGACTTCATCAAGAGCGTATTAAGCGGCCTGACAGTGCTTTTCCTGACGGGCGGATACTTCCTGATGAGAGATAAGGTTTCGATCCTCTTCGTTATCTTCTCCTTCATCTTCAATTTCGCGCTGAACCAGGTGTACAACAAACTGTCCTACAAGATCCGCATCAAGAGGAATCCGCCGGAGAGAAAACGCGAGTATGTCAAGCGCGTCTTCTACCTGAAGGATTACGCGAAGGAGATCCGTCTGGATCCGGAGGTCACGGACATTCTGGAAGAACGGTTTGAAGCGGCTAACCAGGAGGTCCTTGAGGCGGAAAAATCACTGGCGACGAAGAAGTACGGGATCGCCTATCTGAAAGATCACGTCTTCAACCATCTGATCAACGACACGGTTTACGTCATCTATCTGGTGTACCGCCACGCGATCATGCACGCCATCAGCCTGTCTTCGATGGTCATGCTTTTTAACTGGTTCGTCGATCTGAGAAACAGCCTTCGTGTCTTTACCGACACCTATCCGAAGGCGTGTGAGACGAGCCTGTACATCCAGAAGATCCGCGACTTCCTGGGCTACGAGCCGAAGGTGGTTTCGGTGGGTTCGGCTGTGCCGTCTTCTCCTGCAAAAGCACTTGCTCTGGAGAGTGTTTCGTTCTCTTATAAGAAGGATCTTCCGGATGTGCTTTCGGAGATTTCTATGGCAGTGAAACCGGGCGAGAAGATCGCGCTGGTTGGTTATAACGGTGCAGGTAAGACCACGTTGGTTAAACTTCTGATGCGTCTTTACGATACGACATCCGGCCGCATTCTCGCGGACGGAGCGGATGTAAAAGATTACGATCTGACAGCGTACCGAAATTCGATCGGTACGGTCTTCCAGGACTTCGAGATCTTCGCAGGTACCGTGCGTGAGAACGTGATCCTGGATACTGCGGATCACGCGGACGATGTTCGGATCCGTCAGGCGCTGACAGACAGCGGTTTACTGAAACGTGCAGAGTCGCTGCCGATGAAACTGGATACGCCGCTGACGCATGAGTTCTCCGAAGAGGGCGTGGACCTCTCCGGCGGCGAGCGGCAGAAGCTTGCGATCTCCCGTGTGTTCTACCAGAACGCATCGCTCATGATCCTCGACGAGCCGAGTTCCGCTCTCGACCCGATTGCGGAGTACCAGCTCAACCACGCCATGATCGAAGCGACGAAAGAGAAGACCGTTATCTTCATCTCGCACCGTCTCTCGACCACACGCCTTGCGGACCGCATCTTCATGCTCGAAGAAGGCCGCATCGTAGAAGAAGGCACCCACGACGCACTGCTCTCCAGGAACGGAAAGTATGCAGAGATGTGGAAGGCACAGGCAGGGGCATACATCAACGTATAACGTATAAAACAATAAATTTCCGGCGCTGGGTCCTCGGAGCTTCGCTCCTGCGTAAGCGCGCCGGAAATTTTGTTTTATACGTGCGTGGGGGTTGTGCGTAATTGCAACTGTGTGCGCAAAACTCGTCGATGAAAGATTCTCTTTTGCTATGTGCTTGATTTATACGTTTCTTGCGTGGGGGTGTGCGTAACTGCGGCGGGTGTGCGTGTGGGGAGGAATGCGTGTTATACTTCTTGTGTGGGCCGTGTCGTGAGTGGGTGCCTGAGGGGTGACCTGACCTTGGTGCTTTTCGCGGCTGCAATGGATTTTTGGAGAAGAGGTTTTTATGTCGGATTGGATCCTTCCGATCATCTTAGCGGGTGTCGGATTTTTCTTCGTGATCAGTACTTACGGGGCGCTGCTGGTGAGTAGGAAAACGGGGCATCATGTGTCCGGTTTTCCGTGTCTGGGCGGGGTGCTGATCTTGGTCGGCTTCCTTCTTTCTCCGTGCAAATGGCTCGCTCTTCTTTGCCTGACCGACATCGGTTTTTATATGCTGCCCTACGCTATTATCAAGGGGGCTTTCCGGAAGAAGTAGGGAGCTGCCTGGGCCCGCGGCATGCGTATAAGCCGTTTTGCTCGAAAAGCACTGATGCGCATTACTTCTTCGCCCGTTTTTGCATTCTTTTCTTGACATAATAAGCCGCAATTCAGTTTTCTGAGTTTTCCGCTTTAAATCCTGCTCGAAAAGCACTGTTTTTTCATGCGTTTTGAAGCAAATTCCTGTTTTCGGCTTATCCGCGGCTTTCTGCCCGCCCATAGCGGACACCCCAAATCCTTTATGGCGGCGGATCACTAGCCCCCCTTTTATCGGACGCGCCCCAACTTGTATGGCAGCGGATCACTACCCCCGAGGCTGCACTTGTGCTTACGAAAAACTTCTCGCCGCATGCGTTACCTGCGCAGTTCTTTTTGCGTTATTATGTTTGAGAGCAACGTAAAGGAGTTTTTTATGGAAGACACGCGGATCGTCGAACTTTTCTTTCAGCGCGAGGAGCGGGCGATAGAAGAGAGCCATCGGAAGTATGGCGCCTATTGCCGGGCGGTGGCCAACAATATCCTTCACTCGGAAGAGGACAGTCAGGAGTGCGTGAACGACACCTGGCTTCGTGCCTGGAACAGCATTCCGCCGGACCGGCCGGAGCGGCTTTCGGTGTATTTCGGGAAGATCACGAGAAACCTTGCGATCGACCGTTACCGAAGTGCGCATTCCGAGAAGCGAGGCGGCGGGCAGACGGAGGTTTGCCTTGACGAACTGAGTGAATGCATCGGCGGAAGAAACACCATCGAGGATAATTTTATTTTGCGTGATCTTCTTTCTTCTTTCCTTCGGACTCTCCCGGAAAAGAACCGGCACATTTTTCTTTTCCGGTACTGGTACATGGTGCCGGTCTCCAAGATCGCGGACCACTTCGGCATGACACCGGACGCGGTGAAAATGCTGCTTCTTCGGACGCGAAAAAAACTGGAGGCATTTCTGGAGAAAGAAGGTGGCTTAGTATGACAAAAGCTGATGATTTATTTGACGCGCTCGGTAGAATCGATGATGATCTGATCCCGGATCTTCCGGATTCTATGGTAGAAGCACTTCCCTCGGAGGCGGAGGATCTTCCGGATTCCGTGAGGGAAGCGGTTGCGGCGGAGGCAGGCCGCGGTGCGACCCCGGTTCTGGTCCCGAAGCGCCGCGGCGTGGGTTTTTGGATCAGGATCGCAGCGGGCGTGACTGCCGCGGCGGTGCTGGCAGGGGTGCTTCTTCCGAAAGTACTGCCTGGAAAGAAGGAGAAATATATGGCGAAGAATCTTGCATTGCCGTCCTATCCGGAGGCGGTCTTGTATCCGGACGCGGCGAATGGGTACGACGAAAAGTTCGAGACGGCTTTCAGAAATTGGCTGGATTCGCGGGACAAACGGCTGAATCAGCCGACGGGATACCGGACGGGATTTGATACATTCTTCCGCACGAGCACCAGTGCTTTTCTCGAGGATAAGGAAAACAAGAATCTGATCTACTCGCCGCTGAGCCTTTATATCGCGCTGGGCATGGCGGCGGAGACCTCTTCGGGAAATACGAGGCAGCAGATCCTGAACCTGCTCGGCGAGTCCGAAATTTCAACGCTTCGTGAGCACGAGAAATCGGTCTTTATCGCGAACTATGTTAATGACGGGGCGGGCAAATGCGTCCTCGGGAATTCCGTCTGGCTCAATATCGATCTTCCGTATGTGGAAGACACGGTAAAAGCACTGTCCGAGGGGTATTTTGCTTCGGTTTATAGTGGTGATCCGACGAGTGAGAAGTACGAGCAGGAGCTGCGGGACTGGATCAATGCGCAGACGGACAACCTGCTTTCCGATGCCATAGATAATGTGAATATGGATAAAAATCTGCTCATGATGCTGGTATCGACAGTGAATTTCAGCGCGCACTGGAAGAACAGTTTTAATTCTGCCGATACGAAGCGTTCGACTTTCCAGGCGCCGGGAAACAAAACGGTCGAATGCGATTTTATGAATGCGCAGGAAGATCTCCCGTATTATGCTGGTGAGAATTATACGGCGACCGAACTGCCTTTTGAAAATGGAAGTTCTATGCGGCTGATCCTTCCGGACAAGGGCGTGGATGTGCAGGATCTCCTTCAGGACGAAGGGTTCATGAAGGATCTTCTCAATATCAATTTCGCGTATCGCGGCGGCTCCGCGCTGGTGGAGCTGTCTCTTCCGAAGTTCGACATTACTTCCGAAAGTGACCTGATCCCGAAGCTTCAGGCGCTGGGCATCACTGATGCTTTTGATGCCACGAAGTGTGATCTTTCTTCCATTACCACATCTTCCGATTCGGTCAGTATTACTCAGGTGAAGCAGGATGTGCGGGTCATGATCGATGAGGAAGGCTGTAAGGGCGTGGCGGTGACGATGATTGCCGCGGCAGGCGTAGCGGCCATCACGCGGACAGAGAAGATGGTGCTGGACCGCCCGTTCATCTTCGAGATCGTCAGTGACGCGGGGATGCCGCTTTTTGTCGGCGTGGTGAATGATCCGACCGCGTGATGCGCGGGGGCTGCGGCGGTTGCAAGCCGGATGTGCAGCTGCGGAGAGAGTGCTTTTCGGGCGGGAGAAGGCGCCGGGACGAGGTGCTTTTCGAGAGGGAGAAGCGTCGGCCCAGGGCGGCATGTGTGTTAAGTTTTCAAAAAGCCGATTCTGAACATACAAATTGGAGCCTCTCGGCAAATCTTTTCTTGACATATTCATGCGGAAAATGAAGTTTTCAGAATCTAACATACATCTGGGTCGAGAACTACTCCGAAATGTATGCTCGATTTCGAATTTCTCAGATTCCAACATACATGCCAGCTTAGGCTGCCCTCGCCGCTCCGGACTAGATAAGTCGTTTTTCTCGAAAAGCACTGATCCGCATGACTTTTGAGGTTCTTCACGGAAATCGTGGGAATAAGTAATTGAAAAAGGAGCATAACTATCCTAGAGTTTAGTTGCTAGACAAAAACGAAAGGATAAAGAATATGCTCCTCGAC
>Ga0310690_10003766_pt1 | contig 22298 bp, 17 predicted proteins | sample AusTroGonzalo_MG_2_FD_207661 | JGI IMG/M metagenome (GOLD analysis project Ga0310690, IMG submission 207661) | Bovine rumen microbial communities from tropical cattle in Woodstock, Queensland, Australia - Gonzalo_04 (v2) (version 2) | ecosystem: Host-associated > Mammals > Digestive system >... | reverse complement strand
GGCGACTGGGTGACCTACTGCAACGACTGGGTGAAGAAGATGCACAAGTATGACCCCACCAAGGTGTATTGCGGCGCCAGCGTGGGTGGCGGCTGGGCCTGGGACGATGGCTCGGAGTATCATGTCAAGGGTGGTGCACGAGGTTTGGAATGGGAGCGTCAGGCTCCTTCCAGCGATGATGACTATTATAGTGGCATCGAGTTCCCCAGGAACTATAAATCGCAGACGCCTAATCAGTCGCCTATCATTGCCCACGAGCAGGGCCAGTGGTGCGCCTTCCCAGACTTCAAGGAGATAAGTCAGTATAAGGGTGCATACAAAGCCCGTAACTTCGAGATATTCAGAGACTTACTGAGCGACAACGGCATGGAGTCGATGGCTGAGAAGTTCCTGATGGCCAGCGGAAAGCTGCAGGTGCTGTGCTATAAGTATGAGATAGAGCGCAACCTGCGAACCAAGGACTATGCCGGCTTCCAGCTGCTGAGCCTGAACGACTATAGCGGACAGGGTACAGCATTGGTGGGCCCACTCAATGTGCATTGGGGTGAGAAAGGCTATTGCAATGCTGAGGACTGGCGACAGTTCTGTTCGAGGGTGGTCCTGCTGGCCCGCTTCCCCCGTTTCGTCTATACCAGCAACGAGACCCTCCGCGTGCCGCTTCAGATCTATAATGCGCTGTGGTCGGATATCGTCCAGTCAACCATCAGCTACTCCATCATCGACGAGCAACAGCATGTGTGGCACGAAGGAATGTTCCGGAGGGATACCATCCGCCTGGGCAAGGAATGTGAGCTGGGGGTGGTGGAGTGGAAGCTCGATGCCGTCAAGGCGCCTACGAAGCTGACGCTCTGGGCCCACTTCGGCAAGGATATCAAGAACTGTTGGGACTTCTGGGTGTATCCGGAGGAGAGAGAAGTGATGAGTGATAAGGGAGAAGTGATGAGTGATAAGGGAGAAGTGATGAGTGCTGACTCCCTCGATGCGGAGGCACTGCAGGTGCTGAACGATGGTGGCACGGTGCTGCTGACGGCAGCTGGACGGGTGACGCTGGGCAGCGATGTGGTGCAGCATTATCTGCCTGTGTTCTGGAACACATCGTGGTTTAAGATGCGTCCGCCCCATACCACAGGTGCCTATATCGAGAAGACGCATCCGCTGTTTAAGCATGGCTTCCCCACCGACGACTGGAGCAACCTGAACTGGTGGGAGCTGCTGAACAAGGCGCAGGTGATGAACCTCATGGAGCTGCCCAAGGACTATCAGTCGCCCATACAGCCCATCGACACGTGGCATATCAGCAGGAAGCTGGGCATGCTGGTCGAGGCGAAGGTGTTGAACGGAAAACTGCTGATGACCACGATGGACATCAGCAGCGATCTGGAGCATCGCATCGTGGCTCGCCAGATGCGCCATGCTATTCTTGACTATATGCAGAGCAGCGACTTCAACCCGTCGTTGGTGCTCGATGTTCAGACCATCCGCCACTTCTACACGAAGCAGGGCCCGAAGGTCAGCATGTTTACGAACGACTCGCCCGACGAGCTGAAGCCTAAGCTGAAATAGGCTCTACTCGTAGTGGCTCAGTCCCTCCTTCAGGAACTGCACATATTCTGGGATATCCTCTTTGTAGGCACGACTGCCGCAGAGCGGCTTGCCTTCGTTATCGAGAATCACATAGAACGGTTGGGCGTTGGCGCCGAACTTATGACTCTGCAGGTAGCTCCATTTGGCTCCTACGGTGCGCAGCGTCTTGGTCTCCCCCTGCTGGTCAGTCACCTCCATAGGCTCTGCCAGCGGCGTCTTATCGTCCACATAGAGTGATATCAGCACGAAGTCGTTGGTAATCATGTCGGCCACCTGCGGGTCGGTCCATACGGCAGCCTCCATCTTACGACAGTTCACACAGCCGAAGCCAGTGAAATCGACGAGGACGGGCTTGCCCTCAGCCTTCGCCACCGCCATACCCTGTTCGTAATCCGTGAAACGGGCCTCCACCGTCTTGGTGTTGAGGTTGAAGTCCTGCGTGTTCATCGGAGGAGCAAAGGCACTGACGGCCTTACAGGGAGCGCCCCACAAGCCAGGAACCAGATAGACGGCAAAGGCCAGTGAGACGAGTCCGCCCATGATGCAGACGACGGGCATCGGCTTCTGTTCGCCATTCTCCACGTCGCTCTGGAACTTCAGCCAGCCGCAGAGGTAGGCTCCCAGCAGGGCGAAGATGACAATCCACAGCGAGAGGAACGCCTCACGGTCGAGCAGATGCCAGCCGTAGGCCAGGTCGGCCACAGAGAAGAACTTCAGCGCGAAGGCCAGCTCAACGAATCCCAGCACCACCTTGATGGTGTTCATCCACGAACCCGACTTCGGCGCCTGTTTCAGCCACGAGGGGAAGAGGGCGAAGAGGGTGAAGGGGAGTGCCAGCGCTATGGCGAAGCCCAGCATGCCGAGGGCAGGGGCAAGCCAGTTGCCGCTGGTGGTGGTCTCAACCAGGAGCAGTCCAATGATAGGAGCCGTACAAGAGAACGACACCAATACCAGCGTGAAGGCCATCAGGAAGATGCTGATGAGTCCGCTGGTGGCTGATGCCTTCGTGTCAACGCTGTTGGCCCAAGAGTCAGGCAGCTTGATCTCGAACCAGCCGAAGAACGACAGGGCGAAGACCACCAACAGGAGGAACAGGAAGATGTTGAACACCGCATTGGTTGACATCGCATTCAGCGTGTCGCTGCCAAAGAGGGCGGTCACACAGAGTCCCAGCGCCAGGTAGATGACGATGATGCTGATGCCATAGGTGAACGCATCGCGGATGCCCTTGCCCTTATCGCTCTTCGAGCGCTTCAGGAAGAAGCTCACCGTCATGGGGATGATAGGCCAGATGCAAGGCATGCAGACGGCCAGCAGTCCGCCTACGAAACCCATGAGCAGGATGTAGAGCAACGACTGGTTGGCAATGTTCTCGCTATCACCTATGCTGCGCATTTCTTCTATGACAGGCTGCCAGAGGTCTGTATCCTCAGGCCCTTGGGGCGCGGCGGCTACGGCCACGGTGTCAGCCTGTGTGGTGTCGGCCTTGGCCACCTCCTCCTCTACTACGACCTGAGGCTCTTCCTTGGCCTGCGCCTGCGCCTTCTCTTCTGCAGGCTTGTCGGCAGCCAGCTTCACCTCGCCGCTCTTGCGGAAGGAGACCTGCGTGGGCGGCAGACAGCTCTCATCGTTGCAGGCGCCAAACTCCAGATAGGCGTCAATGTCGTATTTCTCCTGGGTGAAGCGTATCTTTTGACTGAAGGTGGCGCTGTTCTCAAAGAAGCGCAGCTCCATGCCGAACATGCTGTCGAACTTCTTGATCTCCTTGCCCACAGGCTTCAGCTTGCCCACCAGCTCGGCACCCGTCATCTTCTCCACGTTGAAGCTGGCCTCGATAGGACCGCTGTCGCCTAAGTCGGTGGAATAGACATGCCAGCCAGGGTCTATGGTGGCCTTGAACAGGATCTCGGCCTCGTTGCCCTTCAGCATCTTCAGCTCAGAGCTGAAATGCACGGGGTCGGCCATTTGAGCTTGCGTTGCCACAACCAGTAGCAACGCAAGCATAGTAAGGTATAATCTTTTCATGATGTTTATCCCCAAACGAATTGATTATTTGCGGATAATCTTTTTGGCAATGCCGTTTTCAATGATGATGTAGATACATCTGTGCTGAGGCACTGCACTCAGACGGCGGCCCTGCAGGTCGTAGATGCCGTTGAGCAACTGACGCTGAGCGCTCTGAACGTTCTCAATGCCTGCATACTGCTGGGTGTCGTCCTTGTCAAAGTCCTGCGTGCCACCGTTAAAGTTGATGGTGCCGTCGGCCTTGATGGCGCTGCCGCCATAATGGGCCATGCTGAGGGTGCCTCCCGTCATGTAGAAATTGCCAGAGTCCTCATCCTCGTGGCTGGGCATCTGACCAGTAGAGGTGTTGCCGTCAAGCTCTACCTGTATGCCGTCATCGCCCGTATTGCCAATCTTGACATTGCCGCTCTCCATGAAGAAGTATTCCTTGCAATGGATACCGTCCTTCACAGCAGCGGTGACGTTGATATTGCAGTTCTTGACCTCAATATACTCCTTGCTGTAGATGGCGTGTCGGCTATTGCCCACTACGTTGAGTGTGCCCTTGCCCTTGAACTTGGTGTGACCCTTGATATGCAGGGCACCGTTGTAGTTCTCGTTGGCACCGTCGGTCAGCGTGCTGGTCTTGTCCTTCTTCACGCTGACGGCAATGCGCTTGCCGTTCTGAATGTTGACGGCAGGGCCGCTGGGGTTGGTCAGGTCCACACCGTTGAGCTCGACGGTACATTTGTACGAGCCTTCCAGGTAGAACTCACCGTCCGTCGAAGAGCCGGAGAGGTTATAGATAATCTCTCCGTCTTCGTTGTCGGTAGTCTTGTCCACACCCTCGAAACTGGCATCCTGTATGATGACGACGTGTGATGATGTGCCGCTGCTCACGCTGACATACTGCATGATGTTGCTGGCAATATTCACTGTGGCGGTATTGCCGTTGTAGATAATCTCAACGGTATTATCCTCAATGGCATTGGCAGAGAGCACGCCTGCCATGCAGGTCAGGATGCTGATAAAAAGTTTTCTCATATAATAATAAGGTATGGGGGATGATTAGAGACCCAGCGACTTCAGGGCGTCGCCTGCAGCCTTGTTGATTTCCTCGTTGGCCTTCTGGGCGGCTTTGTTCACCTCGTCGTTAGCCTTCTGCTTGGCAGCGTTCACCTCGTCGTTGGCCTTCTGCTTGGCAGCGTCAACCTGCTCGTTGACAGCAGCTTCCACATCGTTGACCTGGTTCTGGGCAGCCTGCTCCAGACCGTCCTGCAGTGCCTGTGCTGCGCTGTCGGCAGTAGCCTGGGCATTGTCGATGATAGACTGGCTGGCGGTCAGTGCGTTGATAACCACGTCAGCGGGTGTGCTCACCAGCTCGTCGAGGGCTCTCTCGTCAGCACCGGCAGCCAACAGTTTCTCTTTGCTCTCTTTGATGAAGTTCTGGATAGCCTCAAAAGCGGCCTTGGCTGCCTCGGGGTCGGTAGCTGCCAGCTCTTCCACTTTCGCCATGGCCTGATCCATGGTGCCTTCCATCTCGTCGAGACTGCCAGCCTCGAGCTGTGATGTCATCTGCTCAATAAAAGGAGCCACTTCGCTTTCTTTCTTGTTCTCACTGCACGAAGCCAGACCCAGTGTCAGGGCAGCAACGGCTACAAAAAATAACTTCTTCATACCTTGTTAGTTTTGTTAAAATGGTTGTAAAAAATCGTATTTGGGCACAAAATTAAGAAATAAATGTTGAATTGAGCAAAAAAAAAGTGAGAATCCTTTGGTTTTAACAAAATATTTACTATTTTTGCCCAATCTTAGGATTTCATGCTATGATACAAAGTACAATTAAAACAAGAGTCGTAGGCGTTGGCTTGAGCATTGACGAGACCATCTATGCCATTGTCGACTTGCGTGGAAACATCATCGCAAAGGATAGTTTCCCTACGACGGCTTTCCCCAATGTGAATGAGTTCATCACCTATCTGAGTGAGCGCATCGTAGCCCTTGTTGAGGCTAACGGTGGGTATGAATCGGTCCGTTCCGTAGGTATCAGCTCTCCCAGCGGAAACTTCCGTACTGGATGTATAGAGTACCCGCCCAACATGCCTTGGAAGGGTCAGATACCTATGGCCGCCATGCTGCGCGACCGTCTGGGACTGGCTGTGGCGCTGGGCAATGATGCCCATGTCAGGGCCCTGGGCGAGTATGTCTTTGGCAGCGCCCATGGTCTGCAGGACTTCCTCTTCATCAACCTGGGACATGGTGTGGGCAGCTGTATCTTCACCAACGGCAAGGCCTATCTGGGTTCCGAGGGCTTCTCTGGCGAGATTGGCCATACCTGTATCGAGCATAACGGACGTCTTTGCACCTGTGGCAACAAGGGTTGCCTCGAGGCTTATACCGGCACGAAGGGTGTGGTGCGTACGGCCAACGAGCTTATAGCATCCGACTCACGTCCGTCGCTGATGCGTGATCTGGATAACCTGACGCCCAAGGATGTGTTCGAATGCTGTGAGAAGGGCGACGAGCTGGCCATCGAGACCTTCCGTCGTACGGGTCAGATGCTGGGCATCGGCCTGGCCAACTATGCCTCTATCCTGAATCCTGAGGCTGTCATCCTGGCTGGTGGCATCTCTCATGCAGGCAAGTGGCTGATAGAGCCTACCCACGAGTCGTTCGAGGAGCATGTGTTCCACAACCTGAAGGGCAGGGTCAAGTTCCTGACATCGAACCTCAACGAATCTGAGCGCGACGTGCTGGGAGCCAGCGCCTTAGCTTGGGGCGTCAAGGAATATTCGTTGTTTATCTGATAAACCATAATGAACGTAGAACGAATCAAGGATATTATAGATTCAAAGCCAAACTTGAGTACCGCCCTCGGGATGGAGTTTATCTCCACACCCGAGGACGATACTTGTATGGCCCGTATGAAGGTGGACGAGCGTAACCGTCAGCCCTTCGGATTCCTCAGTGGCGGCGCCTCGCTGGCGTTGGCCGAGAACGTGGCTGGGGTAGGGTCCAGCGCCCTCTGTCCTGGCTGTGCCTGTGTGGGCATCGAGGTCAGCGGCAGCCATGTGAAGGCAGTCGTCGAAGGCGACACGGTGACGGCCTATGCCCGTCTGCTTCACCAGGGCACCACGCTGCATGTCTGGAATGTGGATATCAAGGATACGGCGGGCGACCTCATTTCCAACGTCCGTGTCACCAATTATGTAGTCAGGCAGAAATGACGGGACTGGCACTCTACAGATTACCCCATGAGCAACAGGTCACGATGGTGGCGCAGACTGAGGGTGAGCCGCAGGAGCTGCTGTCGTGCGAGGCACTCAACGGCCAGAGCGGCTTCGTGGTGGCGCCCTTCTTCGTCAGCCGGCAGACGCCCATCGTCCTCATCCGTCCTGACGTGGTAGAGACCTATCCCACAGTTTCCGATTGTCTCGACGCGAGCAACGGTCTGTTGCCTTGGGAGGAGCCGTCTGTCTCCTTGGGAGAGACGACCTGTTTCCATGGGAGCGACACCCTACGGCAATACTATACCTCAGACTTCAACCGCTTTTTCGACCGTCTGAAGAACGGCACCTTCCGCAAGCTGGTGCTCAGCCGCTGTGTGGAGGAGCCTGCCATCGAGGGCGTGTCGCCGCTGGAACTGTTTCAGCGTGCCTGCCAGCTCTATCCCCGTCTGTTTATCTCGCTGGTCTATACCCCTAAGAGCGGCCTGTGGCTGACGGCCACGCCAGAGATACTGCTGGAGGGCGATGGCGACGAGTGGCGCACCATTGCGCTGGCTGGCACCATGAAGCTGGAGGGCGACGAGCTGCTGGGTGAGGGAGAGCACATGACGTGGAGCACGAAGAATATTCAGGAGCAGCGCTATGTGGCCACCTATCTCATGGGCTGTCTGGAACAGCTGGCAAGGAATATCCGTGAGGAGGGACCGCGAACGGTGCGTGCTGCCAACCTGGTACATCTGCGTAGCGACTTCACCTTCTCTTTATTAAATAAGGAACGCGTGGGCGATGTCCTCCAGATGCTGCATCCCACACCCGCCGTCTGCGGTCTGCCCAAGCAGGACACCTACCGCTTCATCCTCGACAACGAACATACCCCTCGCCTCTACTATAGCGGCTTCATGGGACCCTTAACCCTTAACCCTTCACCCTTCACCCTTCACCATGAACCCTTCACCATGAACCCTTCACCCTTCACCAGTTTATACGTTTCCCTCCGCTGTATGCAGATGACGGCCAACAGCTATCGGATGTACGCTGGCGGTGGACTGCTGAAGGACAGCATCGAGGAGCTGGAGTGGCAGGAGACAGAGGCGAAACTTGAAACAATGAGACAATGTATAGCAATAAGGAAAATGTAAACATACTCACAGCCCTGCTGGTGGCCCATGGCATCCGTCATGCGGTGGTGTGTCCTGGCAGCAGGAACGCACCTATCGTCCATAACCTCAACGCGTGTCCGGATATCCAGTGCTATCCTGTGACCGACGAACGCTCGGCTGCCTTCTATGCCCTGGGCATGACGCAGGCCCTGAACGAGGCGGTGGTGGTGTGTGTCACCTCTGGCTCCGCCCTGCTCAACGTGGCGCCAGCCGTGGCCGAGGCCTATTATCAGCATCGCCCGCTGGTGGTCATCTCAGCCGACCGTCCCCAGCAGTGGATAGACCAGCTCGACGGTCAGACGCTGCCACAGCCCGACGCCCTGGGACGCTTTGTCCGTAAGGCCGTCTCGCTGCCAGAGCCCCATGATGACGAGACGCGCTGGTACTGCAACCGACTGGTCAACGAGGCGCTGATGGAGCGGCATGCCCCTGTGCATATCAACGTGCCCATCACAGAGCCCCTCTTTGACTTCTCTACGCCGTCACTGCCCGTGGAGCGTAAGATAGAACGCACCAACGCCGATATCTCCAACGTGACGCTGAGTCATGTGTGCCGTATGTTCATGCAGGCCCAGCGCCCTATGCTCATTGCCGGACAGCCCATGAATCCGCTGATGGACGAGGCCGTCGTGCAGATAGGTGATGATGAGAGTTTCGTGCCCGACTTCGTGCTTTACACAGGCGGCTCTATCGTCAGCAAGCGACTGAAACACTTCCTCCGCAAGGCCAAGGAGACATGGGTCGTCAACCGCGACGGCGAGGTGACCGATACGTTTATGAACCTCACCCACGTCATCCAGGGCGATGGCGATGTGGTGGCCGACATGGTTCGTTTCAACCTCGAACAGCAGCCCCATCCCTTCGTGCAGAAATGGGAGACGCTGATAGCAGATATCCGTCAGCAGGTCATGGCACAGGAGCCTGCCGACAAGCAGGCTGTCGCCGTGAAGTACTTCGAGCAGCATCGAGGCACACATATCGTACATTATGCCAACTCCATGGCCATCCGACTGGCTAATATCTATTCCCAGACGCCCGTCTATTGCAATCGTGGCGTCAATGGCATCGAGGGCTCCCTCTCCACCGCTGCCGGCTTCTCCGTCGTCACTGACGAGAAGGTCTTCTGTGTCATCGGCGACCTGAGCTTCTTCTACGACCAGAACGCCCTGTGGAACCAGAACCTGCGTGGCAACCTCCGCATCCTGTTGCTGAACAACGGCAAGGGAGGCATCTTCGACATGCTGCCAGGACTGGAGCACAGCCCTGCCCGTGATAAGTTCGTCTCTGCCACACACTCCGCCACCGCCGAGGGCATCTGCCAGCAGAACGACATCTACTATCAGCAGGCCACCACGCCTGCCACCATCCAACAAGGTATCGACCTCCTCCTTTCAGAAGACTTCTCCCGTCCCATGCTCTTAGAAGTCCTGATCTAAAAAATGAGCGCTGCCCCAATCTCTGAGACAGCGCCTTTACGTTGTCCCTTTTCTGTTGCCATTTCATGAAATGAGACCATTTTTCACGAAATGAGACTATTTTTTCCTATGGTGAGACTGTTATTTCACTAATTAGGTGTAATTTTGCACCATCAAAAAACAAACCGAAACCGAATAATAAACACATTTTGATGAGTAAAGGAAGATTTAAAACGGTGCTGACAATGGCACTGACCGTGCTCTTCAACCTGACGGCAGGAGCACAGCTGAGTAGTAAAATGTCACCATGGCTGCTGAAACAGTATAAACAGCAGCAGATGGAAGTAAAGAAAAACGGCGGTCCGCTGCGCAAAGGGGGACGCCCCGTGAAGCAGTACATCATGACACTGGTGCAGAGCACTGATGACGGACAGTCCATCCGCGAGAAGGGTGGTGTGGTGTGGCAGAAGTTCGGCAACGACATCTGCGCCGCCTTCCTGCCTATGGACAGCCTGGGCGTGATGGAGCAGAGCAGCAACATCGTGAGGATGGAAGCCAACAAACTGGCGGAGTTGACGAACGACACCTCTGCCACCATCATCGGGGTCGATAAGGTTTGGGAGGGTCCGTCTGCCACTTCGCAGTTGCCCCAGGCCTTTACCGGCAAGGGCGTCGTAGCTGCCGTGATGGATGTGGGCTTTGACTTTATGCATCCCGCCTTCCGCCACGATGACGGCACCTCGCGTATAAAATGGTTCTGGGAGCCGTTTGCAGAGAATGACAGCCTCAGCACCGGCGTAATGGGAAAAATCTATACCAGTTCGGAGGAGGTGCTGGCTGCCCAGCATTCTGAAGATGCTTTTACAGAGAATCACGGTTCTCACGTGCTTGGTTCTATGGCTGGCGACGGTCTGAACGGCCGCTACGTCGGTATGGCTCCCGAGGCCGACATCATAGGTGCACATGCTCCCTTGAATTTTGTATCAGATGAGTTTCTGGATCGTGCAAAGGTGTACCTTGATAGCCTCGTGGGTGAAGAATTGGACAGTATGTACCTTCAGGTCGGATTATGCGATGCGATTTACCTGGTGGAGTTGAAGAAGATATTCGAAGCTGCCGATTCTATAGGAGAGCCCTGTGTGGTGAACTGGAGTTTCGGTACCCCGTCAAATTTCTTCACTGATAACACTCTTTTCGAAAATGTGTTCAACCAGCTGGTTGGCCCCGGTCACATCGTCTTGACATCAGCCGGCAATTCTGGCGACAACTTCACTTATCTGAAGAAGGAGGCCGGCACTCCGCTGGATCACGACATCTACTGGGTATCGCAAAGCAGGGATTTCTTTTTTATTACCATGCGCACAGAGCCCGACGAGCCTTTCTTCGATTTCTCGCTCACATTCGACGGCATCGACGACCTTTTCACCATAAACACGCAATGGGTTTATGAGGCATCTTTGGAGGGAAAAGTTGTTTATTTAGCCAACGATCAAATGCGTGTACAGATGAAATGTTTTCTCGGCGCATACGGTAAGTACGTATATGAGATTGTCGCTAAGCCTCTGAACGAATATGCCGTCTCTCACAAAACTAACGATATGTTAATGGTGCATGGCAAGATTTTCATCGACTCTGACCCGCAGGTGGAATTGAGGGGTGGCAGTACCGCAGCGAACTATGTTGTCTTTAACAAAGATAACGTTATGAATTCACGCGGCTGCCATCAGGGTACCATTAGTGATCTTGGTTCTTTGGAGAGAGTCATCGCTGTGGGCGCCATGCACCATCGCTCTCAATTCACGAATATTGTCGGAGAGCAATACACTACGATGGACGCTGGCAGCGAAGAGGGCTCTCTGGTGGCGTTCAGCTCCTGCGGACCCACCATCCAAGGTATGATTAAACCCGATGTAGTGGCCCCCGGACATAATATCCTCTCGGCCTATAATTCCTTCTATTCGGAAGGCAGCGAAGAGGAGACAGAGGCTGCTGTGGCACCCCTGACGGTTTATAAGTACAACGAATTCGACAAGGACTATGCCATGTGGGCTATGAGTGGCACGTCGATGGCATGTCCCACCGCCGCTGGCGTCGTTGCGTTGTGGCTGCAGGCCAAGCCCGACCTTACCCCCGAGGAGATTATGGGCGTGATAGCCCGCACCAGTATCCAGCCCGAGCCCGATTTCAGCGGTACCGACAAGAACGTGTATTACGGATGGGGCGAGATTGATGCCTATGCCGGTCTGCTCGACGTGCTGGATTTGGCTACCAACGTGCCCGAGCTCTCACGTCACCAGCCCGTCGGTGTCAGCTTCCGTCTGACAGGACGCACCCTTTATATCGACGGTGCTGACAATACGAAGGTGACGGTCTATGACCTCAGTGGCCGTCCTGTGCTGAATACCATTACCAGCAATGGTGCCGTCGAGCTGTCGCAGCTGGCCTCTGGTGTCTATGCCGTACAGATAGGCCGTCTGGGCTCGACGCTCATCAGACTGTAGAAGGTAAAACTAATATTTGAACGAGGAGCCGCCCACGAACTCTCGCATGATGCTGGTGGGTGGTATCTCCTTGTCGCTGACGGGCAGGAAGAAATGGATGAACTTCAGCAGACGGTGGGCCTCGGAATACTCTGGGCAGTTCTTGGGCACTGAGGAGAGGATCAGCTCGGCATGAGTGCGCAGAACGGCGAACTCGATGTTGAGGGCTGAGTTGAACATCACGTCGGCCGACTCCTGATAGGGGAATATCCACTGGTCTTCGGCCTCGCATACGTTCTTCCATTGGGCGATGGTCTGCTGGGCGGTGAAGGCGCCTTTGTTGTAGTCGCGGATGATACGGCGCAACAGGCGGTTGTCGCGAACGGGAATCCAGTTATGGTCATCCAACGAGATGCTGGTCAGCGCAGAGGTGTAGATCTTGTACTTCATAGAGTCGGGGATGTTCTTTGTCAGCAGCGGGTTCAGGGCATGGATACCTTCTATGATGAGTATGGTGTCGCCTGCCAGCTTGAGCTTCTTGCCGTTCCACTCGCGCTTGCCAGTCACGAAGTTATACTCTGGCACCTCGACGCGCTCGCCCTGCATCAGCTTGAGCAGATGGTCTTCCAGGAGTTTATATTCCACCGTCTCGATATTGTCGAAGTCATAGTCGCCATTGGGCAGCTTCGGCGTATCGACACGGTTCACGAAATAATCGTCGGTAGAGAACGAGACTGGTCGCAGGCCGCAGGCCAGCAGCTGTATGGAGAGGCGCTTGCAGAAGGTGGTCTTGCCTGACGACGAGGGACCAGTGATGAGTACCAGTCGCACAGGATTCTCCTCGCGATGGAAGCGACGCTCAATCTCCTCTGCTATCTGCACAATCTTCTTTTCCTGCAGGGCCTCGGACACCTGGATGAGCTCGGAGGCATGGCCTCGCATGATGGCCTTGTTGACATCGCCTGCATTAGAGAGGCGCATGATGATATCCCAGCGGGTCTTCTCAGCAAACATCTCGAAGGTCTTGGGCTGGTCCACCTTCTCTGCCACCTGGTTGGGGTTGTTCCAGTCGGGCACCCGCAGCAGCAGACCATCCTCATAGCATTCCAGGTCCCACACCTTCAGATAGCCAGCGCTGGGCACCAGCGGACCGTAGTAATAATCGACGGTGTCGCCCAGGGTGTAGTAGTCGGAATAGATCTGTCCGCTGGTCTCCAGCAGCTTCACCTTATCCGAGAATCCGCGTTCTGCAAACACACGGATGGCCTCTTCGTTGGTGGCCTCAGTGCGTCGGAACGGCATGTCGAGGTCAATAATCTCCTGCATGCGCTGCTTGATGAGGTTCACATCCTCGTCAGTCAGCGGCTCAGCACTCTTCTTCTTGAAGTTGCAGTAGTAGCCACGGCACAGCGAGTGCTCGATGAAGAGCTTTGAACCAGGGAACACATCCTGCGTGGCCTTGTAGAGCACGAAGCTCAGCGAGCGTACATAGACCCGATGGCCGCTGCCGGCACGGGCGTCGAGGAACTCCACATCACGATTCTGATAGAGTCGGAACTTCAGTCCCTGGGAGGCGTTGTTTACTTTGGCCGAGATGACAGGATAGGGGAGTTTGATGTCATTGGCAAACTCCTGATACACATCGAGCAGAGAGGTTCCCTCAGGGAAGCTCTTCGTCACGTTATTGTTCTTACAGCGGATTTGTAGCATATTCACGGTTTTTGCTGACAAAGGTACAAATTAATTGCGATACAGCCAAATTTTTCTTCATACATGCTTATCATATCAATTATTTTTCCTATCTTTGCAGCAATTACTAATAACTGAAGATTTATGAACCGTTTGATGAATAGAGTCTTTTCGTTTGTTCTTGTGGCTATAGGAACATGTTGGAGCAACGCAGCAATGGCGCAGGCAGCAGGAGAACCGTGTACCTTTACGGAGGGCGTGAGATATTCGCAGCTAGTAATCAACTCACGTATCAATGATTTCAAGGCGAACAAGGCCGATGCCGGCTTTGGTGTGTTCGACAGCCAGGGCACCCTCGTCGTGGAGCCCAACTATTCGATGAAGAATCTGGACTATGTGCCAGGACTGGTGGCGAAGGCCATCATTGAGGCCGTAGATTACTACAAGGATAACAGCGAAGTGGATGTAAGGCCCTGGTACTATGCCATCCAGTATTACGCCAACAGATATGACATCTCCCAAGACGGCAAGAACGGTATGTGCTTTGACGATATCAACGCTGTGAAGCTGTACTTCAAGCTGCAGGAGATGGCAGGAAACAGAACCTTTGGCGACAGTCCCTATTTTACGAATGATACGACCCTCGCCACTGCCAAGAAACGTTTTGCCGATGCCCTCGTATCCATTGATATTGCCAATAAGGACTATGCCATCAAGGAGAGTACGCTGGCTGGTGCAGCGGGCGGCTGGTGGCACAAGTCTTTCTACACAGACCAGATGTGGTGCGACGGACAGTATATGGGTCCTGCACTCCTGGCACAGATGGCCAACGAATATACCGACTATGCCAGCATCAGTGAGAACGACTGGGACATGATTACCAAACAGTTCACGATATCATGGAACTACCTGTGGAACGACGAGGTGAAACTGCTGTATCATGCCTTTACCGCCGACCCAGCAGGTGAGGCCGCAGCGATATGGGTGGGCATCTCTGCCGAACCAGGGCACGAGGTGTATCATTCCGCAGAATACTGGGGACGTGCCACAGGCTGGTACTTCCTCGCACTGGTGGATGTGCTGGAACAGATGGCGAAGGCCGGACTGACAGCTACCGATAACTACAAGACCCTGCATGGCTATCTGCAACAGCTGGCAGCGGGCATCGCCGCCAAGCAAGATGCCCAGACGGGCTGCTGGTATCAGCTGCTGAACTACGACAACAGCTATGTGGCTACCAGCTATAACAGCGACTTCAGCTACACCACGTCGCCTGTTGCCAACTACCTGGAATCGTCGTGTACGGCGATATTCATTGCTTCCTACCTGAAGGGTATGCGTCTCGGACTCTTCGACACGGACTATACCAGTCTGGCGGAGAAAGCCTATCGTGGGTTTGTGGAGACGTTCATGGTGGCTGACGGCAAGGGTGGTGTACACCTGGTGAGATGCTGTAAGTCGGCAGGACTTGCAGGCTTTGCCTTCCGTGACGGCTCTGCCAACTACTACCTCATGGGTCAGGATACAGAGCCTACCTCTACGTCGGGTAATAACTTCTACACAGAGGGTAAGGTGATGGGTGGCTTCATCATGGCGGCCACGGAATATGAACGCATGAAAGACGGATGGACTGGCATTGCTCCTCTCAGGAAGCAGGATGCGTACAATCCATCCGTCTATTCGCTCTATGGCACCAAACTCAACGGGTTACCACAGCAAGGTATCTACCTCAAGGGAGGAAAGAAATTCGTTGTTGTAAATAACAAGTAACACCTCGGTGCCCAGAGACTAAAGCTTGATGTCGAGGGTTGGACCAGCGCCATACTCGCCCTTCTTCACGATGGAATCCACCATGTTGGCCTCGAAGGTCTTATAGTTATAGGTGGGCACGAACTGCTTGCGGTTGCCTCTGTATAACACGGTATCCTTGACGCCCAGACAATCAACGAACTTGACGTTGAAGTCCTTCTCTTTGCTATAGTCTTTCATGGCCTTCTTCTGTGCTTTCTCAGTCAGGAAGGCGCTCTTCTCTACATAGATATTGGCATAAACGCCATAGCCTACGCAATACTTGAAGTCGTTGCCGTCGTAAAGGCAGTTGACGACATGTACGTTGCCAAAGCGGACGCGCGGACAGCGCTCAGAACATCCGTCGCCCCACCAGCAGCAGATGAACGTGCACTTGAGATGGCCCTCGTCCAGGTCGGCGACATTGTCACTATTACCAATAAGGTTGCAGTTGCGATGGTCGTTGCTTCCGCCGCTGCCTCCTTCCTTTGGCGCTTTGAGATAACGGAAGCGGGTCCAGCTGACGCAGATGCTGTCAGAGCCTTCCACGATGTCGAAGTTGCCATCGATACCATCCTGTATGTCACAGTGGTCCACCCAGATATTCTTTGCACCCACCAAGCAGATGTTATCGTTATAGTTGGCATCGATATCATAGGCACCAGGTCCCACCAGGGTGAGGTTACGGATGATGACATTATGGCTGCCCTTCACCAGGAAGATACCTGCGTTCATATTCTGATTCAGGTTGCTGACGGTGGCTCCTGGGAGACCGATAATCGACTTGTTGGAACCCACCATGATCATCGAGTCAAGTGAGATGTTACCCTTGACATATATGGTGGCAGGGGTTGTGCCAGTCACGGCTGTTCTCAGGTCGGCATCGGTGCTTACCACGCTGATATTCTGGCCGTTGCCACCTGTGGTGTTCTCGCCAAAGCCTACAGGCTTGAGGGTGTCGTAGGGCGATGAAGGGATGATGTACTCTTTCTCATCATCATCACTCGAACATGACGAGAACGAAACGAATAATGCAAGCATGAAGCCTGTCAACAATAGGTTGTAGTTTAGATAATGACGTTTCATAAACATACGTTTTAGATTTGTAGAAATATATAATCAATGGTGCAAAGATACAAATATTATCCGAAACACAAAAGAAAATAGAAAATATTTTGTAACTTTGCAGACAAATCATAAAAGGCATATATTATATGGAAAACAGACAATGGAAGACCATCCGTGAGTTCGAGGAGATTCTCTTCGAAGAGTATAACGGTATCGCAAAGATTACCATCAACCGCCCCAGGTTCCGCAATGCGTTTACACCCAAGACCACGCTGGAGCTGAGTCAGGCGTTTGCACAGTGTAGGGAGCTGCAGCGCATCCGTGTGGTGCTGCTGACAGGAGCCATGAGCGAGGTACCTGAAGGTAAGAGCCTGGCCGACGTGAAGCACGCCTTCTGTTCTGGTGGCGATATGCATGTGAAGGGTCGTGGCGGCTATATCGATGACGAGGGCGTGCCCCGTCTCTCCGTGCTCGACGTGCAGATGCAGATTCGTAGGCTGCCCAAGCCCGTCATCGCCATGGTGAACGGCTATGCCATCGGTGGCGGCCATGTGTTGCACCTGGTGTGCGACCTGACCATTGCCTCGGAGAATGCCATCTTCGGACAGACAGGTCCTAAGGTGGGTTCGTTCGATGCTGGTTTCGGCTCTTCCTATCTGGCTCGTATCGTTGGTCAGAAGAAAGCCCGCGAGATATGGTTCATGTGCAGACAGTACTCGGCCAAGGAGGCTGAGGAGATGGGCATGGTGAATAAGGTGGTGCCTATTGACCAGTTGGAAGACGAGTGTGTGAGCTGGGCCGAGACGATGATGGAGCGTTCGCCCATTGCCCTGCGTATGATCAAGGCAGGATTGAATGCAGAGCTTGACGGTCAGGCTGGCATCCAGCAGTTGGCAGGCGACTGCACCATGCTGTATTACTTCCTTGATGAGGCACAGGAGGGCGGCAAGGCATTCCTTGAGAAGCGTAAGCCCAACTTTGACCAATATCCGCAAATTCCTTGATGGTGAATGGTTAAGGGTTAAGGGTTCTTGGACGAGCCAAGCGACCAGAGGTCGAGCGCATGGTTCATAGTGAATGGTTAAGGGTGAATGGTTAAGGGTTTCGCAATGAAAATCAAAATTGAGGAGCGGGTGCTCCATTTCAAACAGCCAGCAGGTACCAGTCGCGGCATTTATACTGAGCGGCGCCTGTGGCTGGTGACTATCGCTGAGGGCGATGCTGTGGGCATAGGAGAATGTGCCCCGTTGCCCGACCTGAGTTGCGACGCTTTGGAGCCCTATATATATAATAAGGTATTAAGGGGGTTCTGTGACCAGGTGGAAGAGACGGGTGAGATACCCTATGAGGCGATGCGTGATTATCCCTCGATGCTCTTCGGACTGGAGACGGCGATGCTTGATGTAAGATGTAAGAAGGAAGATGGAAGAGATGTTCTCTTCGATACGCCTTTTGCTCGTGGCGAACAGGGTATACCCATCAATGGCTTAGTGTGGATGGGCTCCTATGAGGAGATGCTGCAACGGATGGAGGATAAGCTGAAGCAGGGCTTCCGTTGTGTGAAGTTAAAGGTGGGCGCCATAGACTTCGACAAGGAGTTTGACTTGGTGAAGCGTATCCGTGAACGGTTCTCGCATCATGAGGTGGAACTGCGACTTGATGCCAATGGCGGTTTCTCGCCTGACGAAGCCCTCTATAAGCTGGAGCTGTTATCGCAGTATGTGATTCACAGCATAGAACAGCCCATCAAACAGAAGCAATGGGCGAAGATGGCAGAGCTCTGTCGTGAGTCACCACTGCCTATCGCCCTCGATGAGGAACTGATAGGTGTGAACGACCCAGAGACGAAGCGTCAGATGTTGCGCATCATCAAACCTGCCTATATCGTGCTGAAGCCATCGCTGCATGGTGGTATGATGGGATGTAGGGAGTGGATAGACATAGCGCGTGAAGAGGGTATCGGCTCGTGGATAACCTCTGCCCTGGAGAGTAACGTGGGTCTGAATGCCATCGCTCAGTTCTGCAGCGAGGTGTATGGCGACCATATCTCCTTCCCACAGGGCTTAGGCACTGGCCAGCTCTTTACGGATAACATCCCCATGCCACTGGAAATACGTGGTGATAAACTATGGACCTCGAAGCATTCTTAGACGAATGGCATAACGACAGTCCCACCGTCATGGTGCATACCAGCGGTTCGACAGGGGCACCGAAGCCGATGCTGGTGGAGAAACGACGCATGGAGGCTTCGGCCCGTATCACCTGTGGGTTCCTGGGACTGAAGGCTGGCGACACAGCGCTGCTTTGTATGTCGCTCGACTATATTGCTGGTAAGATGATGGTGGTGAGGGCGCTGACCTGTGGCCTCAAGCTGATTGCTGTAAAGCCATGCGGTTGTCCTGAATGGGAGGGTGATATTGACTTCGCTGCGATGGTTCCCATGCAGGTCTATAATCTGTTGAAAAGCGAAGAGGGACGAAAACGACTGAAGGCCATCAAGCATCTGATTATCGGTGGTGGTGCCATCGATGAGGCGATGGCTCAGGAACTGAAGACCTTCCCCAATGCTGTCTGGAGTACTTACGGAATGACGGAGACGCTTTCCCATATCGCCCTTCGAAGACTCAGCGGTCCTGAGGCCAGCGAGTGGTATGTGCCTTTCGAGGGTGTCAGCTTGTCGCTGACGGAGGAGGGCTGTCTGGTGATTGATGCGCCCGCTGTTCATGATGGTCCCCTCGTCACCAATGATATGGCAGAGCTGACGGACCAGGGCTTCCGTATCTTGGGCCGTAAGGATAATGTCATCTGTTCTGGCGGCGTCAAGATTCAGATGGAGGAGGTGGAACGGTTGTTGCGTCCGTATCTGTCGGAACCGTTTATGATTTCAAAACGACCAGATGAGAAATTCGGTGAACAAGTGGTCTTGCTCACCGAGTCGATGGATATAGAAGCTATTAAAGATGTCTGTCAACGTGTGTTGCCCAAGTACTGGCAGCCACGTTGCTATTTGCATGTTGATGCCTTGCCCATGACAGAGACAGGTAAACCGGCCCGTCATCTGGCGCAGCAGTTATGCTTGAACCGTTGATTCAGCCCTCGCGATAGAAGTCAAGGGCTTCCTCTATCTCTTCTTTTGAACCCGTCTGATTGATGCGGATGTCACCAATGCCGCCCATCAGCGTGAAGTTGATATCGCTGCCGGTATTCTTCTTGTCGTGCGTCATCAGCTCCAACAGGGTGGGGTAGTCGTCGCAGGTGATAGGCATCCTGCCGTAGTGCTCGAAGATGAAACGGGTCATCTGTCGCATCTTGTCAACAGGGAAGCCAGTCTTTGCTACACTCAGATAGAGCTCGCAAACCAAGCCCCAGGCCACAGCATAACCATGAAGTACGGGCTTGCGCTGCAGGGCCAGCGACTCGAAGGCGTGGCCTACGGTATGTCCCAGGTTCAAGGCCTTACGGATGCCCTTCTCTGTGGGGTCTTCTGTGACGATACGTTCCTTCACCTGTACACTCTTGGCCACCAGGTCTCCTAATTCCTTGAGGTCAGGATGCTCGATGTCGAAGTTCATCAACTCGGCCCAATGCTTTTCTGTAGAGATAATCCCATGCTTCAGCATCTCGGCATAGCCAGAAAGAATGTTTTCTTCGTCAAGCGTCTGAAGGAAGGTGGTGTCGAGGATGACACAGCTGGCATTGTTGAAGACGCCAATCTCGTTCTTCAGTCCTCCGAAGTTGATACCCGTCTTGCCACCAACAGAGGCGTCAACCATTGAGAGTAGGGTGGTGGGGATATTGATAAAGGAGATGCCTCGCTTGAAGGTCGATGCAGCGAAACCGCCTAAGTCGGTCACCATGCCGCCGCCCAGGTTGATGAGCAAAGAGTGGCGTGTGGCTCCCATACGTTGCAGCTCGCTCCATACATGACTGATAGACTCCAAGTCCTTGTGGGTGTCGTCGGCTTTGATGGTGATGGACTTGGCTCCCTGCAGACAGGCATAGCCGCTGACCACAGGTAGGCACAGCCGAAGGGTGGTCTCGTCAGTGAGTATGAAGGTACGATCAGCCTTGCATGCTGCAATTTCCTCGCTGAGAATCTGCTCCAGTTGGGTGCTGATAATGACTTTTTGCTTCTCCATATTTAGTGTAAGTCTGATTTTTTCTGTGCAAAATTACTAAAAAACGTGAGAATAACGAGCGTTTTTGATGTTTTTTCGTAACTTTGCACGCAAATTCAACACAAAATGATAGGAACGATTGTCAATACAGCTGCCATCATCGCAGGTACTATCGTAGGTTCGCTGCTGAGCAGAGGCATCAAAGAGAAGTATAAAATTGGGCTCTATGACGCACTTGGTCTGGCCTCGCTGGCCATAGGTCTTAATGCTACCATCACCCATCTGCCCAAGAGCCAGTATCCTGTGCTCTTCATCGTGGCGCTGGCCGTTGGTAGCGTGGTGGGTACGAAGCTCGACATTGACGGACGCTTCCATCGGCTCATAGAGAAACGATCGAAAAGCAATAACGGTCGTAGCCTGGCAGATGGTCTGGCTACTGCTATCCTGCTCTATTGCATTGGTCCGCTGTCCATGCTGGGACCTGTTATCTCGGCTTTGAAAGGTGACCATACCTTCCTCTTTACGAATGCCACACTCGACTTTGTGTCTTCTACCATTTTCGCCTCTACCTATGGCTTCGGCATGATTCTGGCAGCACCCGTGCTGTTTCTATGGCAGGGGTTCTTCTATGTGACTGCCCAGATATCGAGTCAGGCGGTGAGCGATGCGCTCATGGCAGAGCTGCTGATTGTGGGCGGTCTGATGATTACGGGTAGCGGCTTGGCACTCCTTAACCTGAAGGACTGCAAGACGCTCAATCTACTGCCTGCCCTCCTGGTACCTGTACTCTGGTTCCTGCTTAAAGGTCTCTTTTTCTGAATGATACTTAAAAAAAGTGGTTGAAAAATTTTGCTATTTCGCTGAATTGTTGTACCTTTGCAGCCGATTTGCGTAAAATAGCTTGATGAAGACAGACAAAAAACAGAATCAATACCGCGTAAACGAACAGATTCGTGTACGAGAGGTCCGCATTGTAGGCGAGAGCGGATCATCGGTGATGCCTACGAAAGAAGCACTGGATATGGCCCGCCAGCAAGGTGTTGATCTGGTGGAGATTTCTCCCAATGCCAATCCTCCTGTGTGTCGTCTCATCGACTATTCCAAGTTCCTCTATCAGCAGAAGAAACGTGCTAAGGAGATGAAAGCCAAGCAGGTGAAGGTAGAGGTGAAGGAGATACGTTTCGGACCCCAGACCGACGAGCACGACTATCAGTTCAAGCTGAAGCACGCCAAAGAATTCCTGGAGGAAGGTAATAAGGTACGTGCCTATGTGTTCTTCCGTGGTCGAAGCATTCTGTTCAAGGAACAAGGTGAGGTGCTGCTGCTGCGTTTCGCCAACGATCTCGAAGAGGTGGGTAAAGTGGAATCGATGCCCAGCCTTGAAGGAAAGAAGATGTTCCTCTATCTCGCTCCTAAGAAAGCCGGTGTGGCCAAGAAGAGTCAGCAGGCTCGTGACCGTGAGGCTAATGAGGCAGAACTCAAGGAACAGAAACATCAGGCTGCAGTCAGCGACATTGATGTAGAGACACCCGCCAACGGTGGTCTTTTCGCCAACGCAAAGATTAGTGCCGATGCACTGAAAAAGTTGACAGAGGCAGAGGATGAGTAAACCTCATAACTCATAAAAAGAAAGAAAAAGGGTGGCGCGCCCGGTATATGCGTAGCTGCCGATTATTAATAACAATTTTAAAATTTAAAAACAATGCCAAAAGTAAAGACAAATTCCGGTGCCAAGAAGAGATTCTCATTCACCGGTACAGGTAAG
>Ga0310690_10003764_pt1 | contig 22307 bp, 37 predicted proteins | sample AusTroGonzalo_MG_2_FD_207661 | JGI IMG/M metagenome (GOLD analysis project Ga0310690, IMG submission 207661) | Bovine rumen microbial communities from tropical cattle in Woodstock, Queensland, Australia - Gonzalo_04 (v2) (version 2) | ecosystem: Host-associated > Mammals > Digestive system >... | reverse complement strand
CAGAGCCACGAAAATAGGGCGCAAAGAGTAAGCGGCTTTCGCCAGGAATCGCAGAGCCTAACCCGCTCTCGACCGCTTCCCGGAAACAAGAAAAACCCAGCCCCTTTCCGCCTTTAGTTTTCGAGGGTGGCGGCTGGGCTTTCGCGAGTAGGCCGCTGCGTCTGCGGGCCGCTGAAAAAAAGAGCAATTCCACAATATCGGGCCGCTGACGCAAAGGCCGAAACGCGAGAACCCAGCCGCTCCCCTAGAAAACGTTAAAAAGGCGGAAAGATAGGGGCTTGGTTTTTCGTTTCCGGGTAGCGGTGAAGAGAGAGCGTGGTTTGGCTCGGAGATTACGGCGAGAACCGCTTTCTCTTGAGCCCGTAATTTTCGTAGGCTCTGATCTACGCAGATTTTATCGAGGTCTGGAGAAGGGTAGATTTTTATAGCGTCTGATTCCGCGTCATTTTTTGAGCTTCCGCCGAAGGTAGATTTTTCGAGGTTGTTTGAGAGGTAAGTTTTTTTAGGCTTCCGCCGAAGGTAGATTTTTTGAGGGTTGGGCTATGGGATATTTTATTAGGCTTCCGCCGAAGGTAGATTTTTCGTCAGAAAAAAAATCGAAATTTTCCCCTTGATTTTTTTCGTCGTAAATTTCCTAAAATTTTGCCGTAAAGCCCTGCGGTGGGGCTTGGTTAAAAGAAAGGTTGGTTGGTTATGGCTATTCTGGCTACTACTATGGTTCAAGTATCGGTTGAGTCGCTTGTTACGTTCGCGTTTCTTGGCGGCGGTATGTGCGTTGCGCTTTTTGTGCTTGGCTATAAAGCGTTTACGTCTTGGCTTGATACTGATATCGAGCTTCGAGTTAAGCGCGAAGAAAATGTGCGGCTGAAAGCTGAGATCGAACAGCTTCATAAGTATAAATGCGTGCTTATCGAAAAAGGCTTTGCGGTTATTTAATAAGAAAGGCGGTGGCGTATGATCCCGAAGTTTGTTATTGGTGATTGTCTCCTTCAGTCCGGCGGCGTTCCTGTCCGCGTGCTGGGTCTCTGCGGCTCGCCGTTCGGTGAGCCTTGCTATTGGGTTTCCGATGGCTTGTCGAGTTGGGTTTGTACTGAATCGTTTCTTGAAAAGGAGGTGGCCTAATGTTGCTTGCTTCTATCGATAATCCTTTCGAGCATGAGGCCGAATTAACGTTGGTGTTTTTCGCTATCGTTGCGGTTGTGCTCTGGCTTCCGCTTTCGCCGGTCGTTAATGCGGTGGCTAGTCGCTTTTGGCTGCGTTACGGCGCGGCTATAAAGAGCCTTGCTAAGTTAGAGGTTCGCTTGCTTCCATCGTCTGTAGTTGCCGCGTTTGAGGCTTTAGCGAATCGCGTTAGTTATGCGGTTGGCTTTGCGCTGTCAGAAATCCGCTTGTTTCTCGATCCGGCGGCTGAAAGGCGGCGTAGGCTTGGCCGCTATCTTGCCGCGCTGCCGCCTCATTCCGGCCTTACTGCCTACGAAGAGTTAGAGCTTGAAATAAACTCGCTTCCGGCTGGGGTTGGGCGTTTGCTCTTGCGTAAGCAGCTAAAGCAGCTGCCTAAACCGTCCGCGTCAGAAATTGCGAGGGCGAGGGCTATGCGCGGCTTACCCCGCGCCCGTCCGGGGCTCGTAAATCGCCTCTTGCATGGTCAAGTTCCGAAACATTATGGCTTTGTTGATTAACCCGAAAACGAAAGGAAAAACGAAGATGAAGAAACTAATAGTAATGGCCGTAGTTGCCATAAACGCCGCGCTCTGCGTGGCCGCGTCGAGCAATGCGCTCGTTCTACCCGAAGTCGATGCTAACGGCTATCGATGCGAGGGCGATTGCGATCCTGATACGCCTTGTCAGGTTTGCAATCCGCCTAAAGTTAAGAAGAGCGCGGCGAAGTCTAAGCGCGGCGAAAAGGCGGCGCGTAAGCGTTCCGAGAAGAAGCAAGGCGCGGCGAAGAAGCAGCGCAAACGCTCTTCTAAGAAGCAAGCGGGGGCGCGTAGGCGTTCCCGTAAGCCGGTTGTGGAAACGCCTGTAGCGGAGGTTGAATAAATGAAAGCTATCGTCGCTGTCGTAGTAGTCGCTACAATCGCGTATTGCGCCGCTGCGAACAATCCGCCGCGTGGTGCGCTCGATCTGTCAGAAGATGCGTACAACGCGGCTATGCCTTAATTTCGGCCAACGGGTGTTGGCTGAAAATCAACCAACCACCGCGCCCGCGTCAGTCGTTCGGCTGGCGCGGGCTTTTTCGCTTTCGTTGGGCGGCGGGCTGGCTCTCACAAGCACCCCGAAAAGAGCGAGGGCAAGGGCCGCGCAAGCGGCTCGCGCTCGCTCTTTTCGGGGGAAGGGAGGCTGGCACGTAGCCGCACAACGAAGAGAAGAAGGAGACAAAACCTTCCCCCCTCTGGGGGGCAGCGGAGCGAGGGGGGCAAAAGAGCGCGGCACTGCACGACGGAGGGCGGCGGCACGGCGAGCCCCGGAAGGAGCGCAGCGACTATCGGGGCGAGGTCGCCGCCGCGCCCGTCGTGTGTGCCGCGCTCGAACAGTGCGACGGATCCGGCAATGTATCGAGTCAATGCAACACATCGATGCAATGCACATCACGGCAATGCACCACATCACAGCAATGCTCACAAGCCACACGGTGCGCACGGCAACCGCTCCGAGGGCGGCGGCACGGCGAGCCCCGGCGGGAGCGCAGCGACCATCGGGGCGAGGTCGCCGCCGCGCCGGAGCGGGTAAGCCCGCGCAGCGGGCGCAAGGCATGAGAGAGAGGCCGCTATCCTGCGGCCTCTCACCTCAAAGCGAGGGCCGCTATCCTGCGGCCCGGAGCGCGGAGCGGGGCCGCTATCCTGCGGCCACGCGATCTCACGAGCCGCGCTATCCTGCGCGGCGAGGACTACGCGAGGCTGGCCGGTGTCTTCGCGAGCGGAGCGAGCGAGAGACCTTGCGCCGAAGGTGGAGCAAATTCGCCGCGCAAAAGTGCCGCGCTCGATTCGACGCGGTGACTCGACGATTTGACGCGACGCGAGGCGCGGCATGGCGACTCGACGCGAGGCGCGGCGTGGCGACGCGGCGAAGCGGAGAGGAGCTCTCTCTTCTCTCTCTCGGCTGGCGCGAACGCGAGACCCCCCCTTAGGGGGGGGCGAGCCCACACACGGGGGGGGGGCTAAAAAACCCCGGAGGCGAACGGAGAGCGGAGCGGAGCGCAAAGCGCGAAGCCGCTCGGAGAGAGCCGTAGCGGTACGCTCCGAAGCCGACGCTATCTGCGGAGGCATAGGAGCGGCGAGCGAAGCGAGAGCGAGGGGGAAATAAAACCGACGCCCCCCCGCGAGGGGGGGACGGAGAGCCACGCCGCTACCCTGCGGCGGGGCGACGGCGAGGAACGAGCCGCGAAGGGGGGCGGTAAGCCGACGCGCTTTCCCGCGAGGCAACGCCGAGCGCGCGGAGGCGTTTGAGCGAGCGCCGCTATCTCGCGGCGCGAAGCGTTCAAAAAAACAACCACACAGACGGCAGCACCGGCACACGCACACGGCTGGCAAGCAACGGCTACGGCGGCACGGCGAGCCCCGGCGGGAGCGCAGCGACCATCGGGGCGAGGTCGCCGCCGCGCCGTTGCGTGGGAAGCAAGCGGGTCGCCGCCGGAAGCGGGGCGGGCGAAGCTCGCACCGACCGGCGGCGGGCCGCGAGCGTGCGCGGCGCGTGGATTCGCGAGCGGAGCGAGCGAGAGACCTTGCACGCGGCAAGCGTGCAGAACTGCCGCGCCAAGGGTGGAGTGGCAGAAGTGCCGCGCCTGGTGTTGCACGGCAAGTGTTGTTTTCACGAGCGAAGCGAGTGAGGACGGCAAAACTGCCGCGCTCGGCAGGGCTTGCCGTGCTTGTTTCACGGGTCGAAGAGCCGTGGAAGCAATGCGAAGCGTTGCTTTGTTTCACGAGCGCAGCGAGTGATCGGGGCAGAAGTGCCGCGCTCGGCACCAGTGGCCGTGGCAAAACTGCCGCGCCAAGAGTGGAGTGGCAGAAATGCCGCGTAATGGCTTTGCAAGGCATTTTTCACGAGCGCAGCGAGTGATCGGGGCAAAACTGCCGCGCTCGGCAGGGCTTGCCGTGCTTGTTTCACGGGTCGAAGAGCCGTGGAAGCAATGCGAAGCGTTGCTTTTTTCACGAGCGCAGCGAGTGATCGGGGCAAAACTGCCGCGCTCGGCAGGGCTTGCCGTGCTTGTTTCACGGGTCGAAGAGCCGTGGATGCAATGCGAAGCGTTGCTTTGTTTCACGAGCGCAGCGAGTGAGACCCCATACCCCGTTTTAAAAGGCGGTTAAACGCAGACTAGGGGGCTTTAAATACGGCCCAAAAAAATTGAAGCCCCCACGCGCGAAGCATGGAGGCCGTTCCTAAAGTCGAATTGAAAAGTTCTCAAGTCAGGCGCGAAAATACACCTTATTTAAGCAATGTTTTCACCATGAAAGCGAACACAAAAAGGAAGCTTGGCATAGTAGTTTTTTTCAACATCTTCACGAAGGAAAAGTTCGCCGGTTGTGGTGTCGAAAGAGACGTAGCGCACTCGATCATTAAAGCCGAGCGGGAACGTCGGGAAGTGCTTGCGCTTCAAGCGGCGAAGATGCGTGTCGAGGATCTTCAGGAAGAGCAGAAGATTAGGAATGGTGATATCAAGGTAGAAGCGGCCATCGGAAGCGTAGAAGCCGCAGGAGCCTTGACGCGACTGCTTTACAACAGCGTCGAAGTAAGCGCGGGCACTAGAGACGGTGAGGCGTTCGAGCTGCATGATTTGGTATGTGATGACTTTTATCACGTAGCCGTAACGCTTCAACTTCTCTTGCTCGTAGTCGATCGCTTGCGCGTAATCTCCTGCATCCGTCGTAAAGCGAAGAATGCAATCATCAAAGAGTTTGGAAGAGGCGATAGTCTTAATAGACGAGCAATGCGCGACTTCCTTCAAGACCATGTGATAGTAGCCTTGTGCAGCTTCGCCACGAAGACCAAGCGCGGCGGTCGCTCGGTTCATCGTGGCGAAGAACTTCTTGAAGTGAGCCGGTGTAAGCTTAAACGCTGCCATGGCTACTCCTTGACTTCAAGCTGCTTATGCAAGCAAGTTTGCTCGATACCGGCAGAAAGGTGGGTAGCAGTAGCGTACTCTTCATATTCCTTTTCTGTTGGCGGCGGAGTGTCTGGATCATAAGGCATAAGTAAATCATTGCTCATGAGGAAAGCCATGGGAAAGGCTTTCAATTGCTTGGTATAAGATGCGCAGAGAACTTCAAATTTGGATGTAAGCTCGATCCATTGAAGATCAGTGCATTTAGTAAAGTAGCGGAGTTTAATAACTCGCTTGCGCTTAGATCCTCGCTTTGTGACAAACTCGGACTCAACTTTGAGTTTAAGCTTGTCGGCGTGACGATCACCGTATTGCTCAATACGCATGAGGCCAAGAAGCTGAATGAAAATCTTGCGTTGCCAAGAGCCAACAAGAGCGACGGTGTGCTCATGCTCGACGTCATCGGCAATCTGGTCGAGAGACAAACCGTGTTTAGAGCAAATCTTTCGCAAGAGGTGTTCGGCTGCATCGCGCTCGCCAGCGTAACCGGCATCAGCGAGAGCCTTCATCTTGCGAAGTCGTTCTTTAAGAGCATCGATATCCATGTCGAACTCCTTTCAGTCAGCGTGATTGCGGGGCCAACTCAACACAAGGCTAAGGGCAGAAGCGACAAACCAACCGCTTGACATTGAGTAGTAACCACGAAAACAAAGATTTAGCGCGATAGTGAAACACACGGTAAAACAAAGTGTCCATCTATACATTTTACACCTCGCATTCAGTCTTCGTCATTGTCGAGCCAGACGGTTTCGGCTTTCGTACATGGTATAGGAAAGATATCTAGCTTCAATTGGAGAGCTACAAGGAGCTCTTGCGTTGCGCCAAGACTTCTTTCCCATCCGGGGAGAAGAGCTATTGCGTCGCAAGTCCGCAAAGTCTGTTCCTCGAACTCCATCACTTTGAGAAGAAGAGGCTTGTTTTCAAGTAGCTCTTGATCGGTGCCAAACCGTGCGCCGATTTCAAAAGGAGATTCGACGCTCCAACCTTGGGAGCGGTAATAATTAGTGAGCTCTTCGAAAACAGCGCGGTTGAGGTCTTTGGTTCCGCGCATGGGGCCAGCAATGTAGATGCGTTTCATTAGTTGTGTTCCTTCATGGGTGGTTTGAATAGAGTTAGTGGTACGCCGTTTTTGAAGCCAATCTGATGTTTGGTAAACAAAGCATCGAGGGTTAAGACTTCGTGTATCAATACCTGAACGCCGGTGCGAGCAAAGACTTTATTGTGCTCTACGCCAGAAGTCCAATACTGAGACTTGCGAATGTAATCAACTTCCTTGCAGATAGCACGGAGTGATTTAAGCACTTCATCGGGAAGGGTGTAGCCCTTGGGCTTTTGGATTTTAGCGGCCATGACGTTTCACCTCCTGCGCTTCGGAAACTTGCCGACGCGCCGAGCCTCGATGCGCTTTTTCTTCTGTGACTTCTTCCACGGATGGCGAGAAGAGAAGCGGACACGAAGAGCTTGATAGTCAATCGGGTTAGTGAATATGAAACAAGGTATGTGGTTGTGTGGTGTGTTCATTAGTTGTGTTCCTTGTGTTCGGGTTCGTAAATTTCAGAATCAGAGATAGATTTGCTGATGTCGTTAATGGCTGCAAAGAGAATCAACACGGCAGATTTGATGTCGCGGGTTGTCCTGTAAGCAAGGCGGACAAAAGTCACAAGGGCTTCGCGCAGCTTGGCTTTAGCTTCTTCAAATTCTTTGTTCATTGATAGCCTTTCTCTTTAAGTTCGCGCTCGATGGATTGAAGCCGACGAAGTAAAGCCATAGAACTGAGCAAACAAAGATCGTAGAAGTAACAAGGGTATAAGCTACATTCGGGATTGCAGATAGGGAAGCATACTGGCATGGCCTACTTTCCTTCCTTTGCTGACGGTGAAAGATGCTGCTTGGAAAAGTCGCAGACGTTTGTAACAAGCTGAGAGACAAAAGGCATTTCGGCTGCGCTTGCCGTCAGCTGGTCAACGTTAACGCTCACGTTATCGTCAGTGCCGATGGTTGAGCAACGAGTAATGCTTAACGTGATTTGCATTGTTCATGCTCCTGATTGAAAGGTGACTTATAATTAAGGAAGTGTTCAAACTGATCGAGAGCGAAGTCGAGCTTTTGAGCAGCTTCTTTGATATGACCGGCCAGAGCTTCAATGGTGAGAAAAGGATCGGTGCCCTTAATCTCGGGATGATGTTCCATCCAAAAAGCCATTTCAAGGAGACGCTTGCGGAACAAAGTCAAGGTGTTGGCTTGGCGAGTCAAATTCTCTTTCTGAATGTCAGGCATTAGACCCTCTTTCCTTTGCGCTTCAAGAAATCCGGCACGGTGAAGATGCCAACGTCAGGAGAGATAGAATCCCAATCCGTGTCAACTTCGAGGCCGATACGGTTCAAGACTTCGAGCATGCCGCCAATGCGAGCGCGGCAGATTTTCGCGCAAGGCTCGCCGTCGTGTAGGACGGCGTGAGCTTTTAGCGCGGCTATGCGCTCACAGAAGTACTTAAGATCGCGGCCATTGACAAACGCGATTGTTCTTGCGTCAACGTCGGGGTTTGGTGGAGGCGGAAGAATGTCTTTAGGCATGGTAGTTACTCCTTTACTTTTTAACGGAAAGATTTACAGGGCCACATTTAGGACAAACGATAACCCTCTTGCCGCGATAAGAACGCAGGGTCTGTAGTGGAGAAGCGCAGACATCGCAACGAGAGGGCTCCGCTGGTGTAAAAGGTTTAAGCGGATTATCGGGAGCGATTTCTTCGGAAGCTTGAGCAGACTGGATTGCGCGATTGAGAAGATGAATAGAAGAATTAATCTCATCAATCGCAAGTCGGTTGATATTGTTATTGCTCGCTTCGATAGCCTTTGAAATGTGTGATATGGCATTTTCGCAGTAAGCACCGAGAATTAAATTATTAGCCATGATGCTTACTCCTTCCCTTCGAATGCGGAGGCCAGATGGTCGGCGGCGTGGGACAGGATCAGTTGACGCGGGAAGCGTTCAAGCGCGGCGTGATATTCCTTTAGCTGCTCTTCGTCGAGACCGAACGCGCCCATGTGCCAGACGATGGCGCAACGCTCTTCGTCGGTGAGGTGTATTCCGAGTTCAGCCGCGATGAGAGCCGAGGCGACTCCGTGGCCGGGATAGTGAAGGTGCGCAAAGCTGTAGCCGCTGCCGGTCTTCGACTTGCGGTAGCAATAGCACTTAACGAGGTCGTGTAGCATGCCGAAACGAAACGCGCTCATGCGCTCCTTGAAAACGCCAAGGCCGAGAGTATTGTCGGTGACGTTTATCGAGTGTTCGATGAGACCGCCGGAGTGGTTGAGGTGGTGGCGCATCGAGGCGGGAGCAGTGAAGTAGCCTATCTTTTCAAGAGAGGCTATGAGCTTCGACGAGAGCCCGCCATTAAGAAGATAGGCGCGTGCCTTCTCTTCGAGTTTTGTTTTGTCGGTTTTGTTCATGTTACTCCTTTATTGTTATGGATGGAGGTAGTTCGGGATCCGGCACTTCGACCAGAAGAGCCGATACGAAATTGATAACCTTCGATTGCAAGTCAATTGCAAGAGTTGAAAGAAGGTTGAGGCGGAAATAAGCCGGTTGAGAATCGTCTAAAAATACTTGATTTAGAAAATCAAGAGAAGCGCGAACGCTGCGAAATGCATCATAGACGTTGGCCGGAAGGTCAAGCGAAGGTTTACGACGTCTGAATTTAATACGCTTCATGTTCTTAGTATTTTGCGCCTTGCTTGTTAAGGAATGATCGGACGCGACGCCAATAAGCCGCAGTGGATCGCAAACGATAACCGTAAGGGCCTCCGTTGTGGATCCGTGCTAATACTTCGATGGTCGGAGTTTTGCCGGTTGTCGCCTTGTAAATATCGCCGTAGAATCGCCAATAAACAAGCATCATGTCTTGGGACTTCATCGGAGAAAACCGATCACAAAGACGGAAGCTTGGAAAGAAGCGATAACGACTGAGAAGCATTATACGGTTAACGTCGCGAAGATAGATATCGGTGATCTGATAAACGTTAGCCGAACGCTTGCCGCTCGTGCTTTCGACATCTGCGATAGCATCAAAGAGCGGATCGAGATTCAGACCGAAAAGCATCATGGCTAAAATCATATTGAAAATGTTGTTTGAGTGAAGTGTGATTGCTTTAGAATACCGGCAGAAATCAACCGCTTGCCACGCTCTACAAGATAGTCGGAACGCTCCAGAGGATCAAAGAAAGCGCGGGCGTATGTCTTCTGCTGGTTGTCGCCCCAATTGATGTGCCTACGCAAATGCTGCAAAGCAAGGACAGCCCTAATCAGGCATTCGCAAAGAGGAACATCATCGGAGCGGATAATGTCTTTCTTGATCCAAACGAGAATGTCCATAAGCTGGGCGCGTTCGCTCGGATCAAGACGGCAGTTAAAACGATACGGGCGGGTCGAGCTGCCGGAATCCGGCGCATGATCCCAATCTTTCTTAACTTTGATTTCGGACATATCCGCTCCTTTGATTTGGGGGTGATTAATAATCGGCTTCGATGTTGCTTAGAGATTCAAAGCCCTTTGCAATCTTGAGGAAGTAAGCCCAATCAAGAGCAATAGGCTCTGACGGGTGCTTAGCGTTGTGAGCTTCGACGGTGCGCTTAGCGTTGGAAAGGTACGCAATAAAAACGCCGAGGCCGCGAACCTTGATTAGAGACTTCACAAATTGAAGCTCTTCACCATGAGGATAAGGGAGCCCAAAGGCGCGGCTAAATTCGTTGATGTCTTTAACCGGCGGTACGTCGGCAAGAACGACCTTGAGAATGCCACGACGGCGCAGCTGGTCGAATGAAAGCTTGTTAGGCCCTTCTTCGAAGGAAGTTAAACCGACTTTAGTTGCGCAAAGAACGAGGCCGCAATGAGAGAGGTCGTAAACTTCGCGGATGAATTCGACGAGCTGACGGGAAACGTCGGGCTTAACAGTGTTGAGACACATATGAAACTCATCGAGAATCAAAAGGGAAGAGTCGTTAAGCGAGTTGACAACTCGGTCGATGATTTCATTTGACGAAAGCTTATCGAGGGAGCGAAGATTACAGGTTTCGCCAAGAAGTCGAGCAAGCCGAGTTTTTGACATCCCAGACCGACAGCGTAGATACTTAATTGCTGGACTATTGCAGCGTCGAACAAACTCTTCGAGCGAGCGGGTTTTTCCGAGGTGGGACGCACCGAAGATGAAAGCTGGCATGTTGTCATAAAGAGCGCGTTTGCAGAGTTTGAAAATAAGGTTGGCGGTTGTTGTTTCGATGAAGCCGACATCAGCGGCCATAACAAGAGAATCGGACTGCTGCCGAAACTTGATTATCCTCTTGACAATTTGAGACCAATCGTCTGCAGGGTATTTGCCACTAAAGACAAGAGAGAGTGTTGCCTTAGAAATTCCCGTGCGGCTTGAAAGCATCGGGAGCGTGAGATTATGGTCGATTGCGTGACCGTGAAGCCAGAAAATCTGCTCGCCTTGATCGGGGGTGAGTTGATTGCGCTCGATTGCGCGATCAATGACATCGCGCATTGATTCATCTGTACGAATCAAAAGAGAGGCGGAAGGATCTTTTGCAGCTTCGGTTGTTTTAACTTCGTTCATGGGTGTATCGTTCCTTTTGTGTTACTTAAAGATGATTGTTAAGAAAGCGCAGTTGCGCTTGGTGAGCTTCGTGTCTTCCAATGAGGTGTATTCAATGCTAAGATGGTTAAGGGTCGCACCGTAAGTAAGGGCGGCTAAAATCTGAGCTTTCTGAACGTGGTTGGAAAATTCAACGCAACAAATTATGTCTTCGCAGTTGATATTAGAGTGAGCGTGCTTGATGCGTTCAATTATAGGAAAGTCGCAACGGTCAGCAAGAACGGCTGCGTAGCGACAAGTAGAAACGAAAGCACTACGCAGGTGCGTGAGCTTGCGGCGAATGGTTGCTTTATTTATTGGTAGTTTAGTTGGTTGCTTTTTCATGGGTGTATCTTTCTTTTGGGTTGAGCTGAATCAAACAAGCTGATTCAGAAATTGAATGGCCGATGATTGCTTGCCTTCTTCGTCTAAGGTTGAATCATGGTCGATCTTGGCATCGTCGGGAAGTTCGAGAACTTCGGAAGCTGAGAGTGCTTCGCCACTTCCGAGGTCGGGGACGCGCTGAGCTTCTTGAGCGGATTGAAGCAAGAAGCGGTTGAACTTTTCGGCAACAAGACGTTGAACGGTTTCCGGGGCGTGACGCGCCTTTACTTCGGACATCATTTCAGTTACCTGATGGATCTTCTGGCCCATCGCGGCACGGATCGTGTCAGGCGAGCTCCAAGCGGCAGTCTTGAGAATAGGACACATGCCGAGAACTGTTTCGCCGGTTTCGTCGCAAAGCCAGATGTGGTTGGTAAGCTCGCCAAGAGGGTTCCAAAAGAACCTGACCTTGGTGCCAGGCGAAAGCCGCTTGTGAATTCCGTTGCGGTCGATGATCTCGGCAATATAGGTTTTGCGTTCGCCGGGATAATAAAGAATGTCGGTGAAAGAAATCGTGCCGTCGCCGCGCACGGTAGCTTCTCTTGCGTCTCTCGGATCAGAGAAGGCGGGAAGGTCAAATAGAGGCCAGCGTATCAAGTCTTTCTGCCCTGCATTCCAGACTTCACGGCGAGACATGCGACGCTGGCGAAGAAGATGTGTTTTGTCAGAATTAATAACGGCCATTGTTGCTTGAATGGCTTCGGGGCTCATGTCGTTAAAGCGGTCGCAGTTCAGCCAATCGGAAGTAGGGGATAGCCGGTACTCCATGACTTCGCGCCCCGCCCATCCTTCGAGATTGTGACGAGTGCGATCCATAACATCGTCTTCGAGCATGTAGAAGTAGCGGCAGTATTTATCGTATTGAAGGACGGGCAACATCAAATGGTTTACAAGAGTCGGATCGATGCGACTTGCAAGCTCGATTTCTTGCTGAGAGTATTTCACAATTGCGGCGTTCGATTCGTGAAGGTGAGCAGCATCGCGGCCACGGTTGCCGAGAAGTGAGGCAGTAGCGTTGTGCAAAATATTATGAGCGCATTCGCAAAGTGACTTCATGCGAGGATTGCCACCGGCATTGCCGATTAGCAAGCCTTGGTGAGCGGGCTGATTGAGAAGCCCTGAAACTTGAAAATGCAAAAGCTGTCCATATCCCGGAACGGCGGCGATTCGACGTTGAACGTTTTCGCGTATCGCAGTTGTGCCGCGTTCCAAGATGAATGTTGCGCCGTCTTTGTGAAAGCCCTTGCAGCAAACAAGATACTGCAAGGCGAAGCGGAATTGAATCTCCTTAAGATTGTCGCGGACTTCCTTGCCGGTCTTGGGATCCTTCACAAGAATGCGCGGCTTCATTGCAGAGACAACTTTAAACGCGCTTGATACGTCGTAAATCGCAAATTCAAGCGGCTGGAAGGTTCCCGTCTGGCCGGGGGCGAATACATCGATGTTGTGCCACACGTCATCAGCTTGGAAGAGGGAGCCAACGGGCAAGCCTACGCGGGAGCGGACAACCGGAAGCGTTGAGCCGAGCGCGGCAAATTGGCCCTGACGGTTCCAAGCGATTGACATTTGACGCGAAGAGTCATGGAGGCGCATGCGCATCAAGTTCGCGTAGGTCATGCCGCGTGGAGTCCAATTGATCGGACACGTTGCAGGAACAGGCGAGGCGGGGAAGTCCTGACGGTAGATGTCTCTCCAAGTACCGAAGGAGAAACTTTCACCGGCGCGGAAGTCTCGCATCATCGCATCATAGCCGCCCTGATCTGTGTTGCGGTCGCGCTCGCAGTAGGTGACGAAATCGCGGTAGAACTTTGAACCGGGTGTAGCCTTGGTGAGCTTGCGCTTGTCGGCCAAGACTAAATCATCTTCGCCGGAATCACGCCAGAGCTTGAAAAGCCGCTGCAAGGTTTTAGCCGAGATTCCTTCTTGGGCCGCGATCTCATCGTATTTGTCCATCTTCTTTTCTGCGTCTCGAATCTCAGCCATTCGACGAGCGAGGCGAGAAACGCGCTCTCGCTCGGCGAAGTCTGAAATAACAGAATAGGAATCGTATTTAGCTGATGCTGTCATTGTTACCTGACTTTGTTTATACGAGTAGAGAGGAATTCAAGAAACGACTTGCGGACAATGCCATAGCGCGAGCGTTTATCTCCCGTGGTCAAATCTATGTACTCAAACTTGAAATCACGGATCCACGAATAAATCACGTCTTCGCAGATCGGAAGAACTTCGCAGATTTGATAGGGCTTGAGTACAGGGATCTGGGGAAGCGCGTCGGCAATCAGCTTAAGGCTCGGTTGATCCTTAAGCATAAGCCGTTCGTCAATTTCGACGAAGAGGTCTCTTTGGATGGGCGTTGGCATGGGCGAGAGCCTTTATTTTGCAGCAAGGCGTTCGGAGAGAACTTGCACGTGCTGCTTGAGTTCTGAAAGAGCGTCGCGGGCTTGATCGATCGGAAGAAGCTTCGCGGCGGAAAAGAGCGCGGAGCGATTCTTCACGAGGAACGAAAGCGGCTTGGCCCAAAGGCGTTGCGCGGACTGTTGCGAGGAAAGCCGCTCGGCATTGGGAGCGGTCGAAGTGCCGGACGGGCGACCGGGAGCATTGCCACCCTCGGAAGAGAAATCAAACAGCTGCTGAGTGAGCTTGCGGAGAGAAGTCACCTCATAAATCTTGTCAAGGCGAGTTGTAACCTTGGAAGGAACTTCGATTGAATCATCACCGGTGAGAAGCTTCAACGCCTGATCGGATGAGCAAGAAAGAGAGTTTGCAACTTGCGTCGCAAGAGACTTCCAGCGCATGGCAGTCTTGTAATTAACATCGGGGCAATGCTTGGCGAGCCAAGATTGCATTCCCTGACCGGCTTTGCGATTCTTCAAAACGCCGCGCTGCTCAAGTTCGATCTCCGCTTGCGCAAGTGCCGCGCCGAAATTCAAGGTGCGACGAACGAGGTCTTGAGTCGCAAGAGTCAAATCGTTGTACTGCTGGCTGATTGAAGTTGCCATTACATCTTCCGTGATCTGAGGTGCGGGAAGAGTCGCAACGGCGGTTTTATTAGATTTGGATGATTTCGACATGATTACTCCTTTTTGATTTTAGTTAGATGGTTGTGTCTTCAACAAGACGGATGCGGTCGCGCTTGGCACGGGAGAGAGACCCGGGCGCACGTCCCGAAACGTAATTTGCCACGGCTTGCTTGGTAACACCAAGCTGACGGGCAGCAGCAGCTACGCCAATGTAGCGCGTAGTGTTTCGCCTAACGCGAATGACGATTTTCTTATTTGAGGATGACATTGGCATTGTCCAGATTGAAGTGTTGGATGTATTGGACGCGGTGAAGACGCGTAGTGCGCCTAAACTCGATCATAGCTCTATGGTTGGAAACGAAGAGCGAAAGAAGGAAGACGAAGTATGCGACAAGCAATACAACGCTCCAGAAGATGAAGGTTTCGTCCTTCATTACTTAGAGGCCTCCGACGAGACTTCTTCCGGCCAGCAGTCTGCAATATCGAGACGTATGGTAGAGAAGTCGGCTTGCATATTAGGCCTAACGTCGCAAGTCAAGTACCGCTTGCCCTTCTGGGGAATAATGCAGTTCTGCAAAATCCCCTTCGCGTCGCGCCAGTCGTGATCGTTGATCTCCATGCGGAGAAGAGAGAAGATGCGCGAGGTTGAGAGGAATCCTTGAGAGTTGGCCTTGAAAGCTTCGCTAACGATGAGACGAAGAGCGGAAGCGTCACTATCACCAACGCGAGAGAGAACGCCGTTAACGTATTTAAGCATCAGCTCACGAGCCTTTACAACGCGCTCGTCGAGAAAGATGTTATAACGCTGGCGGATCGAAACGCGGATAAGTCCATCAAAAGAGGTGGTCGAGAAATTGCCCTTGTCTCCAAGAGACTCTTTGAGAGAGGCAAGTTTGTCGAGGTCTTGAATAGATTCAGCCACGACAGATTCAAGCAGCTTGCGAGCTTGAATGAAGCGACGATGTATGCGGCGGGATGCGGCATCACGCGCACGGTCATAGGAAGAGACGTACTTAAGCGGCACATTGTTGCCGTTGTTGTCTCTCATTGTCTTTGGTGTCTTCATGGTATTTTTCCCTTGGGTGGTTTTTGTTTCGACGGCGCACCGTGCGCCATCCGAAATAAATTTATTGTTTTTCATTTTGCAGTTCATGTGTAGGTGTTTTGCGTCAGGTGGTTTTTTGATATACTAATAATTTACTGTCAACTGTCTGTGCGTATTATACACTAAATTTTATTCGGGCGCAAGGGGGAAAGTGAAATAATTTTATTGTCGTAAAAAAGGAGGTAAAAACAAATGACGATAGGAGAGAGACTAAAGCAGCTGCGAGGCAAGCTATCGCAGAGAGAAGCGGCCAACAGAGTAGGAATGATACAACAGCAATGGCGTATTTACGAATCAGATCAATCAACGCCGGGCGCAAAGCTGATCGTGAAGATCTGTGAAACGTTCGGCTGTCAGTCTGATTGGCTGCTTGGTCTAAAGAAGGAAGACGGAAGAATAGTTGCAACAAATTCTGCCGTTGTAATCGGAGGCGGCACGGCCATAAATAATGCAGAGCCGGGAGCGTCGCCAATATGCCGCAAGTGCGAAATTAGGAAAAGGATGGAGAAGATAAACAAGTTGGCAAGCATGAAATAAAAATATTGTATCTTCTCACAGGAGAGAAGATAGAAAAGCGGCGACCCAACCTAATACCGCGCCAGCCGTTGAGGGGGCAGCGCGGTCGGTCGGGCACCCCGCCGCCGAACCGCATTAAAGCGGTTTTTGTCCAGCCTTTTGACCCCTAAAGCGGGGGTGAGGCGGGAAAAGGAGCATAGAACCCGTTTAATCAGCTCTAAAAGCCGTTTAAAATCGTTTCTAACGGCTTGGTAGGGTAATTAGCCGTCCCAAGAGAGGAACGCGCCAGAGGCCAGATTTGAGGGGTGTCTGAAAACCGCCTCCGGCGACAGTAAATTTATTTCGCCGCTCTATCTTCTCGCGTGTGAGAAGATAGACGGTTTAGGCGATGTTTGGGATGTTGGCTTTCAATCCTTGAATCCAGCATCCCGCTTCCATTTTATTGCTATAATTCGCGGCAGTTGCGGAACTTGGGTGTATCTGCAAGGGCGAACGGCCAGCGTGGCCCCGGCTATACGGGGCAAACAATAAAATTATGTCATTACTGTTAATAGCAGCAGCAGAAGTGGGAGCGAAAGCAGCCGAGGTGAGCGGCGGTATGTCGCTGATCGCGCCGGAATTCGTCACAGCTCTGCTTACAGGCGTTGCCGGTATTGTTTCAACCGCGCTTGTTTACTTCAAGATGAAAGGCAAGCAGAATAGCGAGACGCAGACGGTGAAGATAAAGAGGCCGGTCGATTCAGACGATGTTTATGTGACTCGGGGCGAATGCCGCCAACATCGATGCGCAATGGAAAAGCGGGTTGACGATTTAGACAAGGCGGTAGAAAAGCGGATGGATGACTTGGGGAAGAGGATCGAGAATATAGGCCCAGCATTGGGGAGGCTATTCAAGAAGCTTAACGACGTTGACGAAAAGAACGAAGGTAGGGTTACAAGGCTGCACGACAGGCTTGACCCATTGCTGCAGAAGGTAGCGGCAAATTCAGAGGCGATAGCAATCATGAAGGAAGAGAGGCGGAGCAATGCGAAACGAAATGCTTGAACATGTAATCCTTAAGAATCTACAGAGAGTTGACACGGGCTTGAAGGAGAAAAGCCTTATGTGTGCGGTCGAGATTGAAATGGATCGCCCCGACCTGACTACGGCAGAATTCGAGGATGCTATCAAAAAACTCGAAGACAAGGCACTTGTGGAGAAGTTCACCAATTTGATTGGTGATACAGTCTGGGGAATCACGGCAATGGGGCGTGACGCTCTGAAAGGACTGTGATAATGAAGATCCGTGGTGATAGCTGGGCGGCTACGCTAACAGAAGAGCAAGCATGGGAGCTCTTCTACAAATCGCGCCGGTGTGATTGGCAAGTAGCGGCGAAGTGGGCGAAGAAAGAATACAAGCTTGCTTCGATGCCGAGCCGCAGCGCGTTCTATGCGTGGAAAAAGCAGATGCAAGAGGAGGAGCATACGCACAAAATAGCGCAAGCTCTGATTGCACAGCAAGAAGCGAAGTCAATAGCGGCCAACTACAACATCACGGATGAAGACAGCGTTAAAGCCCTGATGAGCGCAGCGACAAACGCGAGCATACTTTCAGACAATCCAAAGCTTGCGTATGGACTCATTGAAACGGCAATGATGGTTAAAGACCGTCAGCTTAAGGAGATTGAGCTTAAGCAGAAAAAGGAAGAGCAGAAGGTTAGAGAAGAATACTTGAAGCTCTCTCGTGAAAAATTCGAGTTCAGCGCGGCGCGTGAAGCGATGAAGCACGTTGAGGACATACGAGAAATCACGAAGAACGAAAAACTTGATGCAGACGAGAAGATTGCAAAGGTGCGTGAAGCTCTCTTTGGATCGGAGGCAACGAAAAAGTAAATGGCAAAGCCGTTAATAGAGTTCAGAGAATATCAAAAGCCCGTCTTCAATGATCGGGAGACAGGCATTTTGATTATCTTCTGGAGCCGCCAGATAGGTAAGTCATTTACAATGGCTGCTTGGGCGGTGGATAGGCTATTGACGAGACCGGGACGCTTGGTGACGGTGCTTTCAAACTCGAAGGATAACGGCGCGGAGTTTGCGCTTAAGTGCGTCGAGATCGGCCAGAAGCTAAAGATCGCAAAAGAGAATTTGGAATTCGAGGCTTGTGACGATTTCGTTGACTTCGAAGAAATGAAGTACGAGATTCGGATAAAGGTCAAAGGCAAAGTTGGTCGTATCAAAGTTCTCGCAGCTTCGCCGCGCACGGCGCGTGGTTTCTCCGGCGATCTCATCATTGACGAATTCGCGTTCCATGAAGACGGCGCGGCCATCTGGGATGCAGCAGAGCCGATTCTATCTTCAAACCAAGACTTCCTCTGCAGGATCGCTTCGACCGGAAACGGCGTCAACAACATGTTCTATCGGATGGTGACAGAAGGTGTCTATCCGGTCAACATCGTAAGGCGTTCGGATGCGTGGAGAATGGGCGTGAAGATTTTCGACCCGAAGACGCGCAAGCCGATTACGCCGGAAGAGGCAAGGGAAGCCGCGATAGACAAGGCGAGCTACGACCAGAACTATGAATGCAAGTTTGCGTCGGAGACGGGAAGCCTACTCACCAACGCGCTCATAAACAAGGCGAAGGAAGCGAGCGACGGCGTGATAGTAGAGGGAGGTGTAACGGAAGAATGCTTGAGGAGGCTCGACGAGGCCAAGGCGAGAGGGAACCGCGTCGTTGGCGGCTTGGACGTTGCGGCCTCAAGGGACTATACGGTAGGGAGCTTCTTTGAAGAGATAGGCGACACGCTGCATGGCCTATTCATAGTGCGCATCAAAGGCGAAAGATTGCCGACACAGAAAGCCGAGCTTCGCAAGGTACTAGACCATGACGCGGTAGACAAGCTTGCGATAGACGAAACCGGCATTGGCCTTGGGCTCGTTCAGGACTTGGAGGACGAATACCCAGAGAAAATAATCGGCGTGAACTTCGCAGAGAGCGAGGTCATAGAAGAGTACACCGACGGCAAGGGCAATAGGCGCGTGAGGAAAGCGAGGGTAACGGAAGTAATGGCGACCGATCTTGTAGAGGCGCACGAGGACGGCACCATAAACTATCCCGTTGACGGTATCATGAGGGAGGATCTTCGCAAGCCGAAGAAAATCCGAATGGGTAGCAGAATCTCAATCGCGGCAGAATCCACCAAGACCGGCCACGGCGACCACTTCTGGAGTATTGCGCTTGGGAAGAAAGCAAGCAAGGCGGACACGAGCGCGGCAGCGGAGCCGCCAGAGGAAGAAGTACCCGAGGGCTACAAGTACAAGCGCGGGTTTGGGAACATCTAAAGAAAGGCGTTGAACTATGCTTAAAGGCATCGGCAAATGGATTCAGAAAATGGGGAGCGCACTTGGCGGCGCGGACGTTACGCGTGAGCAGATGAGCCGTTTCAATGCGCTATTGGGTGCAGACCCCGACAAGATCGTAAATGCGATAACGTCGTACAACTGCGGCAACTTGGCGCTCATGGCTCGCATAATCGAAGAGTACGAACTTCGGGATGACAAGATGCGCACATGCTCGAAGAAGCTACGCGCCTCGGTCGCACGGTGCGACTACACCATTTTGAAGCGCGAGGGCTACGAGAAGGACAAACGCGCCGCACTGCACGAAGAGACGCTTCGCCGGTTCTGGTCGGGCATAAAGGCGACGAACCGCTTCAAGATGGACGAGCGCGGCGGTTTCTCGCTGCTCCTGAAACAGATGATGGAAGCGGAGAGCCTTGGCTACACCGTGCATGAGATCGTCTGGGGTCTGAAAAAGGACGGGAGCCTTGCGGCGCAGTTCATAAAGATACCGCTATGGCACTTCGAGAACCGCACGGGCAAGCTGCGCTTTCTGCCGACAACAAACGTCATGGACGGCGAGGAAATGCGCGACGGCGAATGGCTGGTATCGACCGGCGACGCAATCGGCATGGCCGCTTCAATATGCGCTTGCCTGAAACGCTGCACGCTTGGAGACTGGGCGGTTTTCTGCGAGCGGTGCGGAATGCCCTTCTTCATCGGCAAGACCGGCGCGGCGTACGGGACGAAGCAGTGGAAAAACCTTTGCGCGGCTCTAGCGGCAATCGGACGCGACGCAAGGCTGGTCGTTGACAAGTCAACGGACATTAATGCTGTGCAGACAGGCGGGAGCGGCAACCAGCCGTATTCGCCGCTTGTGGAATGGGCGGACAGGGCGATATCGTGCGCTTATCGAGGCGCGGACTTGTCGACGATGAGCGGCGGATCGGAAGCGACGGGCGCGAGCTTGCAGGGCGACGAAATGGGGATTATCGAACAGGATGCATGTTTGAGGATATCAGAGACGCTGCAGGAACAGGTCGAGAAGTTTGTAATACAGTTCATGCACGGCGACGAAGAGCCGTTGGCGAAAATCTGGATAAAGCCGATGAAGAAGCCGAACGTGGACGCCGAGATCAAAATCGACAACCATCTTATATCGCACGGTGCAAAGCTCTCAAAGGCTGATGCGCTTGCGAGGTACGGAAGGACGGAGACAACCAAGGCGGACGAGGACACCGCCTTGGAGCCCGCAGCAACACCAGAGAAACAGGAGTCGCAGAAATGAAAAAGGAACTGTGGAACAACTACGCCATAGCGAACGAAGAGGCTTTTAGCGAGCCGCTTACGATTCCGTATGGAGAATGGCCGTGGAGCGAGAAGATAAGCCAGCGGTTCGACAAGAACGGCGCGGAGAAGATAGCGGCAGGCCTCGACGCGAAGATCGCGAACGGCGAGCCGGGCATACCAGTCTATCAGGGACACCCCGACGTTCCGGCACTTGCCGCGCAATATCCAGACAAGGCGGCTATCGGCTGGATCAAGAAGATCGAAGTCGAGAACGAATGCGCAAGGCTGACGGTCGAGTGGGAGCGGTTCCCCGGCAAGGGCTTTGGCTGGATGTCGCCGTACTGGAGAGGGATTGCAATAAGCAACGAGAACGGCGGCGTGGTCGTGCCGGTCGATGAGCTTGTTTCGCTTGGATTGGTGAACAATCCGAGGATCAAAGATTTCCGACTGCCCAACGAAGAGCAGACGGAGGTAAACAACCAAGGAGAAACCAACATGGATAAAATGAAGGAAATCTGCAAGTCGCTTGGCTTGCCAGAAAACGCCAGCATGGACCAGTTGTGGGATGCTCTTCGCGAACTTAAGCAGAAGAGTGATTTCGCAGAGGCCATAAAGACCGCGCTCAAGGAAATGGGCGTTGAGGTTGGAGAAGACGCGAAGCTCGCCAACGAGGTGAAGCGCGTGTTCGACGAAAAGAGCGAGGCAGTCACCGCGCTTGAGAACTGCAAGAAGGATCTCGAAGCGGCGAGGACGGAGCTTGCGAACAGCAAGACCGAGGCCGAGACCGCCAAGACCGCGCTTGCAAACTCGGAGGCGGAGTTAACGAAGCTCAAGAAGCTTAAGACCGTGAGCGCGACCATGGCTCTGGAGAACCAGCAGCAGGCCACGGAAAACCGCATGAGCCTCGTGAATGAGATCATGGCGGAGAAGAAGCTTGATTTCGATTCGGCTTGGGCCGAGGCGAAGGCAAAGAAACCCGAACTCTTCAAGTAAGAGTTCACAACAAAGGAGCAAACATGGACAAGTGGAGTCCTAACGGGAACAAGACGTACACCGCGGGCGGTGCCATCGCCAACGGAGACGTTCTTAAGTTCGACGCGAGCGGCAACGTCGTCAAGACGACTGCCGCGAACGATGCGGCTATCGGTATCGCCCTCGACGGCGCGACCGAGGGCGACATTGTGCCGGTTGCCATTCTCGGCAACTTCACCGGCACGGTGCAGATCAAGGCGGGCGGAGCGATCAGCGCGGGTGCGCAGATTGCCGCGAACGCCACGGCAACGGCAGCGGGAACCGATGTTATCATCGGTCGTGCGCTGGAGGCGGCGAGTGCCGCGAATGACATGATCGAGGTCGCGCACTGCGTCGGCCACGTCAAGTAAGGAAAGGCAAGGCAAACAATGAACAAGATGGGTTATAATCTCGGCTTTCTCGGCATTCTCCCTGCGGGTCAGGGCGGCGTCGGCAAGGTCGCGCTTGCGAACGAGAGCGCAATGAACGCCTCGTTCCTGTCGGAGCCGCTTTCGGACTACGCCACCGGCTGGAAGTCCGACGAGGGGCAGTTGGAGGCGGAGCTTGACTTCCTCGCGCCCGGTGTCAGGGTGCCTCGGAAGTTCGAGTACTTCAAGGGCAACAACGCCGACCAGTTCGCCATGGTTGCGGACGATTCGGATGTTCGCGCCCTCTTCGGCGAGTTCGCGATGGTGAAGACCATCGGAGAAACGGTGGACAGCCACACGGTTTCCAAGGGCTTCATGACGGTCATCGAGAAGGATTCCGAGATGCCGGGCGAGCGCGAGGAAAAGGTTCGTTGGCTCAAGAAGCTGCTCATGAGGGCGGAAATCTACCGCGCTTGGCTGCTTCTCAACACCGCCTCGACGAACACCGCCAAGATGTGGGGCGACAAGTCCACTCCAGACAAGGACCTCATGGCCGCGATCACGGCGTTT
>Ga0310690_10003763_pt1 | contig 22308 bp, 19 predicted proteins | sample AusTroGonzalo_MG_2_FD_207661 | JGI IMG/M metagenome (GOLD analysis project Ga0310690, IMG submission 207661) | Bovine rumen microbial communities from tropical cattle in Woodstock, Queensland, Australia - Gonzalo_04 (v2) (version 2) | ecosystem: Host-associated > Mammals > Digestive system >... | reverse complement strand
AACAATGATATCCAAACAGGCACACCAGAAGCGTTCAACGTTTTGGTTCGTGAATTGCGCGGATTAGGTTTGGCATTAACAGCAAAAAAAATTGATTAGTGGCTGGGCCCAGGGCGGTGAAAACCGCCTGCCGGCCACAAGGCACTTTTAGTGACGTAAAAGGAGCAAAAACAAATGACAAATATGTTGCAAAAGATATTTGGACAAATAGAAACCAAGGAACAATTTGATGCGTTGCGTATTTCTATCGCGTCCCCAGAAGAAATTCTGTCGTGGTCTCATGGCGAAGTTAAAAAGCCTGAAACCATCAACTATCATTCCTTGAAACCAGAAGCAGAAGGTTTATTCTGCCAACAGATTTTCGGTCCTGTGAAAGATTATGAATGCGCATGCGGAAAATATAAACGCATTAAATTCCGTGGCGTAGTTTGCGAACGTTGCGGTGTTGAAGTTGGCTCTTCCGCTGTTCGTCGTGAACGTATGGGACACATTAAATTGGCAATACCTGTGGCACATACTTGGTTTTTACGTGAAGGTAAAATCGCAACCTTGTTGAACAATTTACCACAAAAGAAATTGGAACAAGTGATTTCTTATGATGCCTATATTGTCACAGAACCAGGTTTAACCAGTCTGAAACAATATGATGTCATCAGCGAAGATGAATACCAGGCTGCTATTGAAGAATTTGGTGAAGATTCCTTCCATGTTGGTATTGGTGCCGAAGGTATTCGTGAAATTATCGCTGGTTTGGATATGGGTGATGAAAGAACACGTTTGCGTGCTGAATTGGCAGAAACAAAATCAGAAGCAAAACGCAAATCTTTAATCAAACAATTAAAGTTAGTGGAAGCATTTTTGGATTCTAAAACAGAACCTGCATGGATGTTGCCGGATATTATTCCTGTGATTCCACCAGATATGCGTCCATTGGTCACTTTGGATGCGGGTCATGTTGCTGCATCTGATTTGAACGATTTGTATCGTCGTGTGATTATCCGTAATAATCGTCTGAAAAGATTTATGGAAATGCATGCACCTGAAATCATCGTTCGCAATGAAAAACGCATGCTTCAGGAAGCTGTTGATTCATTGTTCGATAATGGACACAAAGCACGTCCAATGGTTTCACAGAATCGTCGTCCGTTGAAATCATTATCTGATTCATTACGTGGTAAAAGCGGTCGTTTCCGTATGAACATGTTGGGTAAACGTGTTGATTATTCCGGTCGTAGTGTTATCGTTCCTGGGCCAAATTTACGCATGCACCAGGTTGGTTTGCCAAAGACAATGGCTTTGGAATTATTCAAACCATTTGTTTATGCTAAATTGTTGGCTGGTGATTATGCAAACACATTAAAAACAGCGCGTAAAATGGTTGAAAATGGCGAAGATATCGTATGGGAAATATTGGAACGCGTTATTTATCAACACCCAGTATTGTTAAATCGTGCGCCATCTTTGCACAGATTGTCTTTGATTGCATTTGAACCTGTGTTGATAGAAGGTAAAGCAATCCGTTTGCACCCATTGGTTTGTGCTGGTTTTAACGCTGACTTTGACGGTGACCAGATGTCTGTTCATGTGCCAATTTCTTTGGAAGCACAATTGGAAGCACGCACATTGATGTTATCAACAAATAACGTATTGTCACCTGCAAACGGTGAACCAATGACAGTTCCAACACAAGACATGGTTTTGGGTGTTTACTATATATCTTTGATTAATGGTGAACATACTGAAAAATCGCCACGTTTTGCAAATATGGACGAAGTTAAATTGGCATTGGAAAATAAAACTATCACATTACATACACCAATTTATGCACGCGTTAACGGCAAGAAATACGCAACAACCGCTGGTCGTATGATGTTGGGTGAAATATTACCAGAAGGTATGCCATTTGATTCTGTAAATAAAGTTATGCCAAGAAAAGAAATCAAAAAACTATTGGCATCGGCGTATGAAATGTGCGGTGACAAAGCGATGATTTTGTTGGCTGACGCCTTGAAAGATACAGGTTTCGAACAGGCTGTGCGCAGTGGTATTTCAATCGGATTTGACGATATCGTTATTCCAGAAGATAAAAAGACCATTATTGAAAAAGCTGAAAAGTCTGCGACAGAAATTGAAAACCAATATCAAAACGGTTTGCTGTCCAGTGGTGAACGTCATAATAAATTGATTGACCTTTGGATGCACACCACAGAAGAGTTGGGTGATAAAGCATACGCGGCATTTGGTAATGCAAGTGGCGATAACTGGAATTCAATTCATATGATGGCTTTATCTGGAGCTCGTGGGTCTAAGGGTCAGATTCAGCAGTTAGCGGGTATGCGTGGTATTCCACAGAAACCAGACGGTTCTTTGATTGAAGTTCCTATTATTTCGAACTTCAAGGAAGGCTTGAAGATGTCTGAATACTTCTCGTCAACACACGGAACACGTAAAGGTATGGCGGATACTGCGTTAAAGACTGCTACATCTGGATATCTGACACGTCGTTTGGTTGAATTGGCACAAAATACAGTCATCACAGAACACGATTGTGGCACCAAAGAATACATCACAGAAAAACCTGTGTATCAAGGATCAAGATTGGTTGTTCCTTTGGGGGACGTTGTTTTGGGACGTACAGCAGCACATGATATCGTTCATCCTTTGACCAAAGAAGTCATTGTGAAAGAGGGCGATTTGGTGACCAAGGCTGCGGCCCGTAAAATCAATGAATCTGGCTTGCCAAGTGTTGATGTTCGCAGTGTGTTAACATGTTGCAGTGACGGTTTGTGCGCAAAATGTTATGGTATGGATTTGTCGCGTGATGCGCTGGTTCATGTCGGTGAAGCAGTCGGTGTGGTTGCGGGTCAGTCCATTGGTGAACCTGGAACCCAGTTGACTTTGCGTACTTTCCATATTGGTGGTATCGCGCAGGGTGGTTCTGAAAGTCACTTTATTGAAATGCCAGAGGCAGGAACCATTAAATTGGTAAATGTGAATACAATTACAAATTCTGCTGGTCGTGTTATTGTTCTGTCACGTAATGGCAAAATCGCGATTGTCGACAAAAACGGCAAAGAAATATTCAGCTGTGGTTTACCATACGCATCTATGTTGTTGGTGAACGAAGGCGATAATGTTTCCAAGGGCCAGAAAGTCGCAGAATGGGATCCATATTCCAACACAATCATTGCAGATCGTGACGGTATAGTTTCATTTAATGACTTGATTGAAAACGTTTCTTTCCAAGAAGAAATCGATAGTGTGACAGGTATTATGTCCAGAAAGATTATAAACTGGAAACAAAACACCAAAAAGGCTTTAAGTCCGTCAATCCGTTTGGTTGATGAATCTGGCAATATCGTATCTTTGGGTGGCAAGAAAGTTGCTGAATACTTATTACCAACATACGCAACTTTAAGTGTGTCAAATGGCGATAAAGTTGTTGCTGGTGATATTTTAGCGCGTATTCCTGTCCAAACCAAGAAGACAGGCGATATTACTGGTGGTTTGCCACGTGTAGAAGAATTGTTGGAAATTCGTCGTCCTGCAAACCCTGCATTATTGGCAGAAACAGACGGAACCATAGAATTGGAAGACTCTAAATCCAAGATTATTATCCGCATCGAACCAACTGACGGTTCTAAACCTGTGGAATATGCTGTACCAAAAGGAACTAACTTGTTAGTTCGCAGTGGCGATATGGTTCGCAAGGCTGATAAATTGGTTGACGGTGATCCTGTTCCCCAAGATGTGTTGCGCATTTTGGGCCAGAAAGCATTGGCACAATTTATGGTCGAACAGGTCCAGCAAGTTTACCGTTTACAGGGTGTGTCAATTAACGATAAACACTTTGAAATCTTGATACGTGAAATGACTCGTCGTGTAGAAATCAGCAATCCTGGTGATACAGCATTCTTAAGTGGTCAGGTTGTCGATCGTGTCGATTTCGAAGAAGAAAACGCTCGTGTTGCCAAAGACGGTGGTCGCGTTGCAGAAGCGTCCCAGATTTTGGTTGGTTTGACACGTGCATCTTTGACATCTCGTTCGTTTATATCAAATGCATCGTTCCAACAGACAACAAAAGTCTTGGTAGATGCAGCAATCAGCGGGGCAACCGACAGGTTGGCGGGTGTGAACGAAAACTTGGTTGTTGGACGTTTAATACCAATCGGCACAGGTGCATACGTTCGTCGTGTTCGTGAAATTGCGAAAGCAGAAGAAAACGCAGAACGTTTGGCACGTGAAGGTGGCGAACAACAACAATTATTGGATATCTAATCAATAAAATGGAAAAATGCCCAGTGTTTGTATGAAAGTGCGATAATACTGGGCATTTTATTATGCTATGAACGAAATACCAGCGATTTTTTGTGACATAGACGGCGTAGTCAGCCATAAATTTGCTGTGCCGAATTATGATCATTTTGGTGAACCAAATATGAAAATGATACCGGTGCTGGAAAGTCTTGGGCGTGATTTCACTATCGTTTTTATCACAGGGCGTTGGGCGATGGGTCAAGATAAAGTTGAAAAGTTCTTGAATGATTTATTACCGAATATCAAGAAAAAGGTATTTTGCAAGCCTCACGATTATCCTGGTACAACAGCAGAATATAAATTGGCAACAATTATTGATTTGGAAAACAAGGGGTATAAATTTCATCTGGGACTTGATGACCACAGCGCTGTTGTTGGTTTAATGCATAATCATGGTATGTTTATGGCGCAGGTTTTAAGTGATTAAGATAATTTTTTGCTTGCAAATGAACAATAATAGAATAAAATAAATAACTGTAAATAAAAGGATTCTAAAATGGCAACTCCAAAAAGTAAACCAAGTAAAGCACGCTCTGCACAACGTCGTTCACATGATGCATTGTCTGTGATGCCAGTTGGTGTATGCAAAAAATGTGGCGAAAAGAAACGCCCACATCATGTTTGTCCTGCATGCGGTTCTAAATAATCTTGTACAAGGAAAATAAAAGGGTGGGGTATATTTTACTTATGCCCTTTTTTTATGTAAAAAATGACAGAAACAAAACGTATTATTTCAGTAGATGCAATGGGCGGCGATAATGCACCGATTGCGGTTATGGGCGGTATGAATCAATTTCTGTATCAGTACGGCGAAGATTCTGTGTTTTTCCGCGTATTTGGCAAAGAAAGCATCTTGCGTTCTATGTTGAAAAAATTTCCACGTGTCGCGCGTAATTGCGAAATCATAAACGCAGATAATGTGATATCGTCAACTGACAAAGTGCGCGATGTTATTCGTCATGCCCAAGATACATCTATGTACATGGCAATTATGGACGTTCGTAATGGCAATTCTTCGGCGGTTGTGTCTGCGGGGAATACAGGCGTTTTAATGGCATTATCTAAATTAGCATTGAAAACAGTTGATGGGATATCAAGACCTGCGATAACAACAATGTTGCCATCTGGAAACGGTGATTCACGTGTTGTTGGGCTGGATTTGGGGGCTAATGTTCAATGTGATGAGGAGATTTTATTTGACTTTTCGATATTGGGCAGTGTTTATGCCGAAATAATCGGTGGTATGAAACGACCAAAGGTTGGAATCTTGAACATTGGCGAAGAAGAAACCAAGGGCAGCGAAACTCTGCAAAGATTGAACAAGGTTTTATCAGAACACAGCAAAGAATTACCGTATGAATACATTGGTTTTGTAGAGGGGACAGATATATCCGCAGGTAATGTTCAGGTTGTCGTCACAGATGGCTTTACAGGCAATGTTATGTTGAAAACGGTTGAAGGTACTGCAAAATTGATTTCGCGCGTTGTAAAGGCAAATTACAAGAAATCTCTGCTGGCAATACTTGGAACATTTTTCCTGATACATTTATTCAAAAGATTGAAAAATAAAATTGACCCACGTTCTTATGCTGGTGCGGTATTTTTGGGTCTGAACGGATTTTCGATAAAAACACACGGGAACAGCGATGCATTGGCATGGTCGCATGCGCTGGAATACGCTGCAAATTTATCTAAATCAGATTTCTACGGCAAAATACGCGAACGCACAAACGCATTGTCAAAAATTAAAAAAGAAATCAAAAAATTATCAAGCAAAGAGTGAAAAGATTGTCTTATTAAGAACGTACAAAATTTCTCGCCCAGGGTGGAAAGTTGGTGTGTTTTTATATAAGGTTAATTTAATAAAAAATAAAACACTTGCATTGTTGTTTTGATTGTTTCTATAATCTGTGCATCTAGTCACAAAAGGAGAAAAAATGAAAACATTAAAAATCGCATCTGTTGTATTTGGCTGTGCTGTGATGGCAGCTGCAAACGCCGCTGATATCACGCTGTTTCATTCACCATCTTGCCCACACTGCCGGCATGCACGTGAATTTATCGAAAGCACTTTGATATACGAATATGGTGATTTAAAGGTCACAGAAATCAATGTGATGAGTGCTGATAATCGTCAGGCGTTTATGGATACTTTGACTAAATGCGAATACAAAAGTGGCGGCGTTCCAGTGATTGTTATTGGTGACAAATGTTTCCAGGGTTATGCAGATTCTATGCAAGACAAATTGCGTGCAGCTGTTGAAATTGATTTGACTGATGAACAAAAACAATCTGCCAAAGATAACAAAGCAAAAATGGCAGAAGACAAAGATGCTTTTGTTGCTGAACACGCAGACAGAAAAGATACAATCGTATTTGTCGAAGGTAAAAAAAATAAATAATTCATTCAGCACAACCGATATTCTGTTATTCGGAATATTGGCTGTGTTGATACTTGGTTTAGGATTTGTTTTATTAAAACCAAAGAAACAAAAACAGGCTGAATAATGTTTGATTTAACAATAATGGATTATGTTTATGTTCTGGTTGTGATTATTTCCACGATATGGGCAACTGTGCGTGGTGGAATTTATGAAACAATCGCGACTATGTCATGGGTTGTGGCGGCAATTACTGCGCGTTTTGTATCGCCTTATTTGGACAAATTGTTGCAGAATTGGTTTAATGTGTCTGGATCCACAGTCGGGACATTGGTCGCATCTTACTTCATAGTATTCTTTGTAATTTTGGTGATTGTTGGTTTTATAAATCAAAAACTGCGCGAAAAAATTCAGGCCAGTTTTTTGGCTGCGTCTGACAAAACTTTGGGTGTGATATTTGGAATAATTCGCAGTATCGTTGTTATGGGCTTTGTTTATTGGGGTGCTTTGTGGTATTATTCAGACACGCCACATTTGCCACATTGGGTTGCAGATGCACGCACGCGTCCGATTATGCAGTTGACAGCGGTAAAATTAGATGAATGGTTTTTCTTTGGTAATAATAAACTGCTAAAACGTGATATGGATGATAACAAAGATTTCAAGAATCTGATTAACCCAACAGTTAAACAAAAATCAGAAAATTCGGAACAAAAGCAAGAAGGCGAAACAGGATATAAATCATCTGAACGTGCCGCATTGGAAAACCAACTGTTGCAGATAGAGTCTGTGGCAAACGCAATCCAAGAACACCAAGGCAAACAGAACCAAAAATAATTGGCGTTCCCAGCAGAATTCGAATCTGCATCTAATCCTTAGGAGGGATTTGTTCTATCCTGTTGAACTATGGGAACTTACGGGACATATTTTACACCCATAAAAAAATAAATCAACATTTAGTAATTGCAATCTGTAAAACCTTGGTTATAATAGTCAGGATAAAAACATAATAAACAGGTGATAATTATGGCAACTATAACCCGTGTTGATTTAGCAGATTCTTTGCGCGACCGTTTCGGTTTAACAAATGCTGATGCTTATAAAATGATAGATGTGATTTTTGATGAAATTGAACAGTCGCTGATTCATGGTGAGGAAGTCAAGATTGCAGGTTTCGGCACTTTCAAAATTTTATCTAAATCTGCGCGCATTGGTCGTAATCCACGCACTGGTGTGCCAGCGGTTATATCTGCGCGTCGTGTTGCAAGTTTTCGTCCAAATAATGAATTCAGAAAATTGGTTGCAGACAACAAATAAAAATATCAAAAAACCGCCGATTTGGCGGTTTTTCTATTACCACAATTTCACGCGTTTTTCTGGTGCAACATACATTTTATCAGATTCACTTATGTTAAACACATCATACCAAGCATCAACGTGTGGTAATATTCCGTTCACACGCCAACGTGATAATGAGTGTTCATCTGTTTTTGTTCTGCGTAAAATTTCTTCGTCACGAATATTGCTAACTTCACCCATAGCATAAGCAATAAAGAATCTTTGGTCAGGTGTTAAACCAATTGCGTCTTCTGATTTTTCACCAAAGTTTTTATATGCTGTGTATGATACAGTCAACCCACCATAATCAGCCAAATTTTCACCCAAAGTAAATTCACCATTTGCATGTGTGTTTGGTGCAACAATTATTGCGTCAAAGAATTTACGCATAACATTTGCACGTTCATCGAATCGTTTTGCGTCGTCTGTATTCCACCAGTCTTTCATATTGCCATCTTTATCAAAATGGCGTCCTTGGTCATCAAAGCCATGTGTCATTTCGTGTCCAATCACAGAACCAATCGCGCCATAATTAAACGCATCGTCTGCATTCATATCAAAAAATGGATACTGCAATATGCCCGCAGGGAAACAAATTTCATTTGCGGACGGATCGTAATACGCATTGACTTCGTGGGCATTCATATACCAAATATATGGGTCTTTTTCTTTGCCGACTTTGTTCAGCCAAAATTCGTCTTCGAATTCTGCGACACGCATCATGTTCGCAAACAAAGAATCATTTGTTATTTCCAATTTAGAATAATCGCGCCACTTGTCAGGATAACCGATTTTCGCCTTGAAAGTATGCAGTTTATTTAACGCTTGTTTTTTTGTTTCGTCACCCATCCAACTTAAATTTTTGATTCGCATTTCCAGTGCACGTTGCAAGTTTTTAACCAAATCTTGCATGCGTTTTTTTGCAGATTCTGGAAAATATTTTTTCACATATAAATGTCCTATTTCTTCGCCGAGTGACCCGTCCAGCATCGCCACAGCGCGTTTCCAACGTGGCTTTTGTTCTTTTTGACCAGACAGCACACGATTGTAAAAATCAAATGCGATATCGTATGTTTTGTCGTCCAGCAAAGATACTGCAGAATTTATAATTCTGAATTTCAGATACGTTTTAATTAAATTTATGTCTGTATCGTTCATTATCGCAACAGATTCTTTGATTGGTTCAATTTGCGCGGTATTCAGATATTCAGGTTTAACACCACGCGATTCAAAATATTTATCCCAATCAAAATTTGGTATTTCGTTTTTCAGTTCTGCAAAAGATTTTTTATGGTAATTTGATAATGGATCACGCAATAATTCTTTTTTGTAAAAAGACTTTGCCATGCGTTCTTCCAAAGCATACAATTTTTCAACATCAACAGGTATGCCAAAATTATCCATCTGCTTTTTGATATATTGTTTATACTTGGTGCGAACCTCTTTCGATTTTGCATCATCGTCAAAATAATAATCGCGTGTCAAGCCGGTGCCACCCTGACCAATATTAAACAGATAATGTTCGCTGTCCTTTTCATCCAGACCGACACCATTATCCCAAAAAGCTGTTGAAAATTTGTGCATTTTACCAAGATATTCTGGCAAATCAGATGCTGATTTTATTTTATCAATTTCATCAATATAAGATTGGACCGGCGCTGTTTTGTCAGCGTTTAATTTTTCAGCATTCATCGCGATTTTATATAACAAACCAATTTTGCCAGAATCATTTTCAGCAATTTCACGAACGCGCTCTAAATTAGTATTTATCAAAACATCAAAAGAACCATAACGCGTATAATCGTCTGGAATTGGATTAGCGTCGCGCCAGCCCTGGGTCGCATAATCATAAAAATCATTTCCAGGTTTTACACTGATGTTCATATTTTCAGGCTTTATTCCAATTTGCATTGTTTTCTCCTTTGTCATAAAAAACGCCCATATCGCTGTTAAAACGACAGCAATTATTCCGATGATGTCTAAAATTTTATTTTTCATTTTATTATATCCAACATTATGTTATCCAGAACCAACATACCTTTTGCTGTGACAGACAAATGTTTGTCTGATTGAACAACCAAGTCATTGTGATTTTTCACCCAATCAAAATTTATTTGTTTTGCCACATCGTTTGATAACAATACACCACGAACTGTTCGCATGCCAGTAATTATTTTTTCAATCGCGCGCGTATCATTATTTATTTTTTCCAACTTTTCATAATTTCCCAATTCGTCATACCAATCATTATCCATAAGTATTCGACCTGCTGCGGCACGCCCAATACCAATATATGCGTTCCCAGCCCAAATATTTTCATTGTGCCGACAATGTTCGTCAGGTGTTGCATAATTAGAAACTTCGTATCTTGGCAAAGATAAATTTTCATTTATCGCGATATACATGTCTGCCATTTCTTCGTTTGTCGGCATTGTTAAATTCATTTTGCCGAACGGTGTGTTTTTTTCAATCGTCAATTCGTACATTGATACGTGTTCCAGGTTTAATTTATTTATATCATTACATAACTTTGCAACAGATTTAGCATTTTGATTTGGCAGACCATAAATAAAATCTGCTGAAACCCGCAGTCCCATATTTTGCGCGTTGTCCAACAGCATCAAAGCATCATCGACATTATGTCGGCGACCTAAAAATTCCAGTTCTTCATCATGAAGTGATTGTACACCAACAGATAATCGATTTACACCAAATGACATAAAGTCAGATAACTTATTTTTGTCCAAGGTTTTTGGGTTCGATTCCAATGTTATCTCGCAATTCGTATCAACATCAAAATTTTGGTTTATACAATCCATTATTTGCCCGAAAACTTTTACTGGCATCAAAGACGGTGTTCCGCCCCCAAAAAATATGGTTGGGATTTTTATTCGTCCAAGTTTTTCAGCCCAAAACTTTAATTCCCCACAAATATCGTCTGAATATTTTTGCCAATCTGGTGATTCACAGGCCAAAGAATAAAATGCGCAATAGTTGCACTTGGACATACAAAATGGGACATGAATATAGATATTATGCGGACAATTCATGTCAAACATAATATATCAAGAAAAATTAAATTCAACATAAACAAATGCTTTTTTTAATCAAGTTTTTATGATATAATAAGGTATACGAAAGGAAGATGAAAACACGATTTTGGTCGATTTTGTGCATGATTGCGGCACCTTTGTGTGGGTTTGCGTCCAACGAAGGGGTGCCCCAGTATTACAATCCACTGATGAACGCAAACCGTAATGCATATGCAAAGTACAAACAATATGGATACACAGATTATGTTGGAAAGGCCGGTCAAAAGCAGGTGATTTCTTCTGAATCTTATTCTTATCAGGTTCCACGTCCACAATATGAATATAATCGTGGTGCAATGACACCAAATGGGGTTGCTTTGCCAACCGATGATTATAAATCTACTGTGTATGCCCAATATTCCAGACGGTTTGCGGATTTTGAGTTCACAACTGGCGTTAATTCCATTTTGGAATGGGATGACATGATTTTCAATGAAATCAATGTTGGACTGCGTCATGTATTTGATATGCATGGCTTTGATTTGCTGGGCTATGTCGATTATTCTTATGGAAAAATGTCCAGTGGTGGCTTGTCAATGGACTATGACTTGGAACCATATGACTATTCTTATCCAACCGAAGGGATTTTCACAATATCTATTGGCGGTCAAAGTGGTGATACCAGTCGTTTTAAATTGGGTATCGGCGCGCATCATATTTGGAATTGGGGTGGCTGGAAAATAACACCACACATTGGTTATGAAATATTCAAGCATAATTTGGAAATGGATAACCATTTGTACCCAAATCCTGGTGTATACCTGCCTTTGATGACCAGTTCTGGGGATTATGTATTTTATAATACGCAGGGATATGATGAAACTGGAAACAGGGTTGGTGGCTACTATGCGATACCAGTGAATGATGTTCCTGATTCTGAAGAATGGTATCAGGTGTGTATGAGCCCAGAAGATATAAAAGTTGTTTATACGTCCACTTCTGCAAATTTGGGGTATGCTTATTTGGGAACGACATTCCAAACAAATGATTGGAACGACAGTTTGGGCGTTCAGCCATGGGGTGTTGGTGCTGGCGACTGTGTTGTGATTGGTGGTGACGGTGTTGTCAAGGTTGATGGAACAACACATATTTATAATACAACTTGGACTGGTTTTTATCTTGGATTGGAAATGGAAAAGCAGATGACATTGGCTGATAAATTGCGTTTCTATGTCCAGGTTAGTATGCCAAAGTATTCATCCGAAGGGACATGGCCAAATCGTGATGATTGGCAACAGAACCCGAGTTTCTTGGACGAAGGTTCAAATGGTGCCTTTGCTTACGAAGCGGAAATGGAATATTCGTATCAATTATCAGACCGTCTGCAATTATCGTTAAAGGCTAATACCGATTATTTCCATATTGGCAATATACCTGGGGAACTTTATGTCGCTGCACAAACAATTTATATTGAAGATCCTGAAAACCCAGGCAGTTGGATTGTTTCAACCCAAGATGCATACACTGAATATGTGGCTGATTCTTTAAGAAAGGCGACATGGCAATCTTTCGGTCTGTATCTGGGATTGAAATATTCTTTTTAACAAACAGTTGGTGTTATGAAACATAAATTACCAATATTTTGCACAGCATTGTTTTTATGTGGTGTTATTGTGACACCATCGCGTGCAGAGCGTGGCGCATTTGATTTTGAACGTTGGGAAAATGTATTAAATGATGTTCGGGCCAAGGCTTCTGCACAAAAAATCAGCAAATCTGTTATTGATGAAACGCTTAAAAATCCGCACTTTGTACCTGGTATTGTAAAGTCAGATAAAAACCAAACCGAATTCACTTTGACTTTGGAACAATATTTGGACAGAACTGTCAGCCCAGACCGCATAAAACAGGGACATGCAAAAAAATCTGAATATCCAACATTGTTGCATCGGGCTGAACAAAAATATGGGGTGCCAAGTAATGTTATTTTGGCCTTTTGGGGCATGGAATCTAACTATGGCAAAGTAAAATCCAGACACCAGTTGGTTGATGCCTTTTTGACATTGATTTATGAGGGCAGACGCGAAGAATTTTTTTCCAAACAATTGTTGGCTTTGATGAAAATAGCAGACAAAAACAAATTAGCTATCAACAATATTTATGGCAGTTGGGCTGGCGCAATGGGGCATTTTCAATTTATACCGACAACATTGGCGCAATATGGCGTTGATGGAAATAATGATGGTTCAATTGATATTATAAACAGCGTTGGTGACGCTATGTTCAGTGCTGCAAATTATCTGAATAAACTGGGTTGGAACGCAAATGAAAAAATCGTTCGGCGCGTTGTTGTGCCTGCGGATTTTGACCGGACAATGTTATCTGGCGACACAAAAAAATCTGTCGCAGATTGGGCAAAAATGGGCGTGACAAATCCTGATGGTTCGCCCCTGCCGCAAACGGATTTAATTGCAGGTTTGGTGACAGACACAAAAGAATTGGCAAAACGTGATTTATATCAGCCATACAAAACGAACGAAGAATCAGACAGTGATATTGCGCCTGCACCTGTGATTTCTGCGTATTTGACGTATCCAAACTTTTACAGAATAAAAAAATGGAATAATTCGTCATGGTACGCGATTGCGATTGCAGAATTGTCTGAAAAATTAAAGTAAAATCGCAAAATACCAATATAAAATAAAAATATTGCTTATGCGTTATTTCTCTGGTACCATTTACCCTATATCTACAAAGGAAATATATTATGGCTATAAAAGTTCGCGACTATGAAGTCCGATTGACAAGAACAAAAGAAGAACGTAAGCAAGTTCGCCAATTGCGTTATGAAGTATTCTGTTTGGAAGAAAACGCTACCCCAACAGAAGAGCAAAAAAATCTGGGCGAAGAATATGATGCGTATGATACTTATGCTGACTATATGGCGGTTTTTCACAATAATAAAATTGTTGGAACATATCGTATTATTGACCGCGCTGCTGCTGATAAAATGGGCGGATTTTATACCGAAAGCGAATTTAATATATCAAAAATAAAAAGCGTAAAAAGCAATATTGCAGAAATGTCGCGCGCCTGTGTGAAACAGGAATATCGCGAAAATGGTTTGGTATTGCGTTTATTATGGGCTGGATTATACGAATATGTCGTAAAACGCAAAGTTTCATTATTGTTTGGTGTTCCATCTTTTGTTGGAACAAATCCTGCACAATCTGCCCAGGCTTTGTCTTATCTGTATTACAATTATTTGTCGCCACTGCATTTGCGTGCAACTGTGTTGAAAGAAAATCTGGACCCATCTGTAAATCCAGGCATGACCCAGATGAATATTTTACCACGCGCTTTTGTTGATGAAGCAGAGGCTAAAAAACAGATGACACCACTGATAAAGGGTTATTTAAGATTGGGCGCAACATTTGGTCGTGGCGTATTTATTGATAAACCTTTTGGAACATACGACGTGTTTGTTTTGGTTCAGACCAAGAATATTGACAGAACATATCAAAAACATTTCGTTGGTTCTGAACACGCTTTCGATGAATTGGGTGTAAAAATGGGGCCACTGGCAATGCTGGGCAAAATTGTGATGTCACCATTTACAGGGACCGCAAAACTGGTTCGCGCTTTTGCTGAATTATTTATGCGCGAAGATGCAGATGATGTTGAATATATCGACAAAGAAGAATCTGAAAAAACCGAAGAATAAAAATGAAAATTCGCAAGCAGAATATTTTTAATACAGCATGGGCATGTATCAAATTCATAATGTGGTGGATACTGGTATTCATTTCTGCATTTGTATTATTGTTTGTCCCAACTGGCAATAATTCTGTTAAATTCTTGCGATTTTTCATGCGTGGCTTTGCTTTTATGACCGGGGTAAAGTTTCGCGTTCATGGAAAGCTGACAACCAAGCGTCCGTTGCTTTGTGTATGCAATCATATTTCTGTATTTGAATTCGCATCTATGCCAATTGCTTTTGGTGCATCTTTCTTTGGCAAAAAAGAAATATCACAATGGCCTTTGGTTGGCTGGATTGCAAAAAAATTCGGTGTTATATTTATTGACCGTCGTCCATCACATGCAGCAGAAGCATTAGACGCGATTAAAACAGAAATGGAAAAAACTGATCACCCTATGTTCATCTTTCCAGAAGGGACAACCACAAATGGTGCATATGTAAAACAATTCAAAAGTTCGCTGTTTGATATTGTTGAAAAAACTGGGATTACTGTGCAACCTGTGGTGATTCATTATCGTTTGCGTGACGGCACAAAAATCAACGAAGAAGATATGGCAAACCATTTTGCATATTTCTGCAACAGCAAAATGGATATGGGGCCATTATGCTGTCGTGAACGCAGTGCTTTTGGTCAGATATTTCATATCATGGTTTTGGGTGGATTTTTAGTAGAAGTAGATGTATTGCCCGTCCCCGATTTATCGGGTATGGACAGAAAACAAATGGCAGAGACACTCCATAACATAGTGTCAAAAGAATACATGAAAAATAAATAATAAAACAACAAGAGTTATAAAAATGAAAACAGGAATAACACCAACAAGACAAGAAAATTTTAGTGAATGGTTTCAAAATCTGGTTGTCGCTGCAGATTTGGCAGAAAATTCACCTGTTCGTGGTTGTATGACGATTAAACCTTATGGTTGGGCAATATGGGAATTGATGCGCGACGAAATGGACAAACGTATCAAAGCAAATGGTGTTTTGAATGCGAACTTTCCTTTGTTGATACCAATTAATTTCTTTAACAAAGAAGCAGAACATGTTGCAGGATTTGCCAAGGAATGCGCAGTCGTCACACATCACAGATTGAAAATGATTGACGGTTCTTTGCAACCTGACCCAGAATCTAAATTGACCGAACCATACATTATTCGCCCAACTTCTGAAACAATCATTGGCGAAGCAATGTCGCGTTGGGTTCAATCGCATCGTGATTTACCACTGAAATTAAATCAATGGGTAAATGTTATGCGTTGGGAAATGCGTCCAAGATTATTCTTGCGCACCGCTGAATTTAACTGGCAAGAAGGACACAATGTTTTTGCAACACACGAAGAAGCCAATGAAGATGCGCTGAAAATGTTGAATGTGTATGAAGAGTTTATGAATAATGTGTTGGCAATACCTTGCATTGTCGGTGAAAAAACACCAGAAGAAAGATTTGCTGGCGCCGACCATACATATACTACTGAACAAATTATGCAAGATGGCAAGGCTTTGCAGGCTGGAACTTCGCATGATTTGGGACAACATTTTGCAAAATCTTTTGATATAAAATATTTAGGAACCGACGGTAAATTAAATTATGGTTGGACAACTTCGTGGGGAACATCTACACGTATGATGGGTGGATTGTTCATGACACACTCGGACGATGACGGTTTGGTGTTGCCACCAATGGTTGCTCCATATCAGGTTGTAATTATCCCAATTGTTCGTGATGAGAACGTAAAAGAATTAAATGCTTTTGCACACAAAGTTGCCGACAAATTACGCGAAATAAATGTTCGTGTATTGGTCGATGATTCTGATATGCGTGCACCAGACAAAATGTGGAAATGGATTAAACGCGGTGCACCATTGCGTGTTGAAATTGGCGAACGCGAAATGCAGGAAAATACTTTGACAGTAACAAGACGTGATTTAGGCAAATCATCTAAAACAACTCTGTCCGTTCAAGATTTTATAGATTCCGTTCAACAAACATTAAACACAATGCAACACGATATGTTTGTGGCAGTCCAAGAACGTAATAAAAAATTGATTACAGATGTTAAAGATTTGCAAGAATTGGAATCCGCTTTGGAATCTGGCAAGATTGGATTTTTCCGTATCAAATACAGTCAAACAACAAATGATGAATTTGATAAATTGATTGAAAAATATAAAATCAGCAGACGTTGTCTGGACAGAAATGACCCAGATTATGTCTTTGTTGCAAAATCGTATTAAAAAAGACAGGGTTTAATCCCTGTTTTTTTATCTGAATAAAATGTAAAAAATATGATATAATTATACCAATATGGCAAAGGGGGATTTGATGAAAATTGCAATTATTGGTGTTGGGTCTGTTGGGTCTGCTGTTGCGACTGCTGTGCAAAATACTGGTCTGGCGCATGAAATTGTTTTATACGACCGCGATGGAATTCGCGCTCGCGCTGCTGCAGAAGATTTGGGACACGCATCTGCTTTTTCTTTTGATATAAAAATAAGCGCGGTCAGCAATTATCGCGGTATTCGTGGTTCTGACATTGTCATTATTGCAGCAGGCGCAAATCAAAAACCAAATGAAACACGCAACGATTTATTGCGTAAAAATACAGAAGTTATTACAGATATTGTTCCAAAGGTTATGGAAAATATAGATGCGAAAAATGTAAAAATTATCGTTGTGACTAATCCTTTGGACGTAATGGTTATGTTAGCGCAAAAGTTATCTAAATTGCCATCAACGCGTGTTATCGGAACTGGCACAATGCTGGATTCTGCACGCTTCAAGATTATATTGTCGCGACAACTCGGCATATCTACGCGTTCAATAACTTCTTATGTGTTGGGCGAACATGGCGATTCTTCGGTTATAAATTGGTCTTCGGTGTGCATTGGCGGAATTGCGTTAGATGACTTTTGTAAACAAGCAAAAATATCATTACCACAAACTACACGCAAAACTATTGAACATCGCGTCAGAAATGCAGCTTATGAAATTATAAAGGGACGCGGTGCAACTTGGGACGGCATAGGCGCAGCAGTTGCAGATTTGTTGTATGCGATTATAAATGATGAAAGACGCATTTTAACAACATCAATTGTTGATGGTGTCGGCAAAAGCGCAGTAGCTATGTCTTTGCCACGTGTTATTGGTGAACGCGGTGTTTTAATGAATCTGAAATCTAAAATGAATTCAGATGAAATGAACGCATTACGCAAAAGCGCGAAAATCATTCGAAAAAACTATGATTTAATTTAAGTGAAATCAGTCTTATGGTATAAAACCAATTCCCCTGGTATTATATAAACAATATCAGGGGATTTTTAATATGCAAAATCAAGATATCACTTTTCAATTTTCAGACGATGGTTGCAAAGTATATGCAATATGCGACAACAGAAAAATTGGCAGTATATTTTTTGTAAAAATAGGTTCTGATAAAATTATGATTTCAGAATCTGAAATCGAACCCGAATATAAAGATTCAGACCTGGAATTGCTTTTAACAATGGAAATAATAAAACTGGCGCGTAATCAGCATCGCAAAATTATGTCTATATGCCCATACATTACAAACATTTTCACAAATCACCCAGAATTTGATGATGTACGTTTATTAAACAATGGCCGATAAAAAAAGCACCGCCACAAGATATCTTGTGGCGGGACTCCCTTCCTTCCGATTTCTCGGAAACTTGTTATGCAGCCATGCGATTGGTTGTTTTGGATTCTGCGTCTTCGGCATCCATAATCTTTTTCGCTTCTGCAAAAACCATTTCTTTGACGCGCAAAGCCAACTCAGCTGTTTCCAAACTTTCAGCCGCTACGTCAAAATTATCTGTTCTGATTTGTAATGAAACATAAGCACCAATTAATGCAGGTCTGGACAAATCTTCAATTGAACGTGGCGCATTATTTTTACCAATGTGCAATTCATCACTTAATGATACAATTTGACGATCTGCATTGACCCAAACGGTTGTTGTTAAAACTTTGTTCAGGGCAATCATTATTTCTTTTATATTTTTTGGCATGTGGTTTCCCTCCTTTTCTTGATTGTTGTAAAAATCCAAATTTTTGTATTTACTGGTGTATTTACAATTTTTCAATTTAGATTTTTTGTTTTTTTGTGATTTTCGCCAGATTTCCGGTTTTCTTCAGATTTCTGCCGATTTAATTTGTTTTCTCCTTGTCTATACAAACATCTTAGAACAAAAACGAATCGGTCGTCAAGCATAAAATCAAAGTTTTTGCAACTATTTCTAAAAACGGCAGATTTCTGACTGTTGCAGATGATATTTTTATCAAACATGTATAAAAGAAAAATTTTCATATCAAAATCAAAATATAAATCTTTTTCTGCTTGTAAAAATGTCACCTATATGATAAAATTATTCAACAAGGAAGGATTAATCCATGAAAAGATTTATTGCTGTGTTAAGTGGTCTGCTGGTTTTACCTGCTTTTGCAGAGGTTGCGCCTGTTTATTACGATGAAATCGTCGAATATACTGACGAAATGATTGACGAAGCCGAACAGCCTGTCGAAGAAGAGGCGACAAAACCCGCCACAGCAACAAAGCCAACTGTCGTTCAGCGTAATGTTGCTGGGCGTTCTGTATCACGCGCAATATCAACTGGAACCAATACTAATTCGCGCACAAACACCAATACACGTGCGGTTGCTTCGTCGCCACGTAATGCGCAACAAACCCAGCGCGGAACCGTATCACGCACAACGAAAACACAATCCGTTTCTGCACGTCCTGGAACAGCAGCCACACGTGCAACTGTGACATCACGTGCTGCGACTGGCTCTAGCCGAACAAGCACAGCATCAAAACCTGTGACTGCGCGTGTTGCAGCAACTGGCAATGTGATTTCTGGTGCACGTACTAATTCTGGAACGCCAAATATGCTGACAGATTCTGGTGATCCATTGTATATCTCGAACAATTCTGCGCGTATTGCAAGCCGTCGTTCTCCTATATCTCGTAACGCATCTGTGGGTGTATCTACACCAACAATAAATGCCGAAGATGCTGCAGACACAGTATCATCATTGGATGCGTTGGCTGAATTGACCGATTATTGCAAGGCTCAATATGCCCAGTGTATGGATAATTACTGTAATGTTTTAGATGATAATCAGGGTCGTTGTTCGTGTTCTGCAAATATAAAGAAATATGAACAAAATGAAAAATCTTTGACCGAGATATCTGAAAATTTCCAAGACGTTGTTCAAAAGATTAAATATATCGGCTTGACTGCATCACAGATTGACGCTCTGTTTGCCGAGACCGAGGCTGAATTAGCTATGAAATCGACTTCTGATACATCGTCCTTGAAAAACAGTTTAGATGCGATAAAAAAGAAAGTCAAAGATGTATCCAGCGGAAAAGCATCGTCATCTGGTTTATCTGGGGTGTTTAATGGTTTTGAATTTGATACATCGGGTATACTAAATATGGATTTGGCGTCAGGTTTTGATTTGAATTCATTTTTAGGCACAGGCAATAGCACTGTTTCTAACCAGCGTGGAACATCATTGTATAATACCGCGACACAACGTTGTAAGACATCTGTATTAAATTCTTGTGTTGCCCAAGGAATTGATTCCAAGACCATAACAAATTCCTATGATTTAGTGATTGATAAACAATGTATTGAATACGAACGCAGTTTGAATGAGGCTAATGCCGAAATGCGCAACAATGTTCGTAATGCACAAAACATTTTGCAACAGGCGCGTTTAATGTTGGCGCAACAAAAGAATGCGTATGATTTGCGTGGCTGCGTTGCAGCATTGGACGAATGTATGCAGGATGAATATGTCTGTGGCGACGATTATGAATTATGTTTGGATCCAACTGGTAAATATCTTGCAAACGGCGAAATCGTAAAGGGTGGTGTCCCTGGCGTTGCAGGTGGTTCATCTGTGAATCGAAGTTCTGTGTCTACTACGGGTAATACAGATACAGATTTACAAAATGCGCTGAATGACTGGACCAGCCAAGGTATGTATGGTTTGTATTCGGTATGGAATTATGGATCAGACGATGGGATATTAAACGCATGGGGTAAGGGTGAAATCGAAAATCTTAACAAGTATATCACTGAAAAAACGGACAGTTGGAAAAAAATATATAATGAACCGACTAAAGACACCAGTGATATAGCGACATATTTACTGCGTCGTGTTGGGTATGTTGATGACAAAGATGAAAACAAAACATACGGCATGTGCGCAAATGTATTGAAGCAATGTCAGAATTATACATTTAACAAGAATAAAAAATATGAACCAAATAACGAAGTTATTCGTCAGTATTTATCATTGGCATTGACCAAGATAAAGTTAAAGCAGGACGAAATATTATCAGATTATGCAGAAACATGCTGGAACGATGTATATTCATGCCTTGGAACAAATAACTTTGATGAAAGTGATGTTGGTTCTACTGCGTCAAAGACAGCGATAAATGCGTGTCGTAGTGATATATCAACATGTATGTCTGTGACAGGTTATTACCCAAGTGATAACACGACAATATCATTATCAACAATGGCAGATTGGGTATCGGGCAATCTCGGGCTGACCAGCTCCGACCAATGCGGATATGCGCTAACTGTGGATAACCTGACCTATGCTGGCATGGTGGACACCACCTTTCCTGTCGATAAGCTAGTTAAAATTGTTTACAAAAATAATAGCTCAAATCAACTACAGTTTTATCCAGGCATTAAATTGTATGAACAAGACAATACATGTGTGTGCCCAACAGATATTTTTTTGGCTCCGGACAATAAGAAACATCAATTTGAAACAACACAAATTGTTGAGAACGAGAACATGTTTCTACAGTACCAATATCAAAATCCGACTATAAAAATCAATACTTCTGTAAAGTGCAAGGCAATAGAGGTACTATAAGTTGCACAATGCAAATCCCCGCCATTCGGCGGGGAAGTTGCTATGTTCCTTAAAGTTCTCCTCCTCTGGAGGAGTGCTCATAAGGGCGAGGTGGTAAGAGAATACAAATACTTGGAAATCAAGAAACCACCCTGGCACTTCGTGCCACCCCTCCATAGAGGGGAACTTTCTTTATCGTGTATAACGACGTGCCAGTTTTGCAACGCGCAAAGTGGCCAAGTTTGGTCTTTTTGCTTTTGGCATATTGATAACGCGTGCTTGCTTTTTCTGATTTGTCAAAGGCAAATTTTGTTTTTTGTTTTTAACATTTGGACGTGTCAAAGATGCATTTTCGGGTTCTTTGACCTTGCAACCGTTGGAAATATCTGGGGATGGTTTGATTGAAACTTCACACCCATCAATACCATAACATTCGTCCAAACATCTTTTTGCATTTGGCAATTCAACAACCCAAATCAATTGACTGCTGGCAGAAAAATACATACGGAAAACATTATTATCCAAATCGTATTCAATTTTTGTATTTGGCAATTCGTCATTATACCATTTTAA
>Ga0310690_10003762_pt1 | contig 22312 bp, 30 predicted proteins | sample AusTroGonzalo_MG_2_FD_207661 | JGI IMG/M metagenome (GOLD analysis project Ga0310690, IMG submission 207661) | Bovine rumen microbial communities from tropical cattle in Woodstock, Queensland, Australia - Gonzalo_04 (v2) (version 2) | ecosystem: Host-associated > Mammals > Digestive system >... | reverse complement strand
GGCAGGCGAAGATGCTGTATAACCCCGTGGAGCGGCTGAACGTTTACGAGGCGGTGAAATGAAAAGAGCGCATTGGATTCCCCGGGTGATGTTTTACCGGGTGCTGTGGCCGTCCATCATTTCCGCGCTGGCGCTGGCGATCGCCGATATCGCCGACGCGCTGGTGGTAGGCGGAAAAGTCGGTGAAAAAGGCCTGGCCGCCATCGGGATCGTGACGCCGGTGTATATGCTGTATAACCTGCTGGGCTACGGGATCTCCGTGGGCGGTTGCGTCACCCATGGCAATCTGACGGCTCAGGGCAGGGATCAGACGGCCCTGTGTCATTTCAGGTCGGTTTCAAGATCCATGCTTGTCTGGTCCGTGGTTTTCGCCGTTCTTGGGAACGTGATCATGCTGCCCTTCCTGTCGCTCCTGGGCGTCAACGAAAGCAGGCCGGAGCTCCTGGCGCTGTGCATGGAATACGCCCGTCCGCTGGTAACGGCGGCGCCCATATTCATGCTCAATTTCGTCCTGTATGATTTTGTGCGGAGCGATAACGGCCCCGCCCTGGCATCACTGGGGTTTTCCCTGGGATGCGGAGTGGATCTTGCGCTGAATATCCTGCTGGTCGTGGTGCTGAGCATGGGGGTCAGGGGCTCCATCATCGCGACGATCGCGGCCCAGACGGTCAGCGTGATTATCCTCTCAACTCACCTGTTTTGGGGGCGGGGTGTCCTGCGCCTGAAGGCGATCATTGCCGCGCGGGAGGATAAAGCCGAGATCAGACGGCAGATCCAGAATTCCCTGGCCGTGGGCTTTTCTTCGTCCATCCGGTATTTTTTCCAGTTCGCGTTCCTGTTTCTGGCCAACCGGCTGCTGCTGCGGGCCGGGGATCTGGGCCTCATCGACGGAGATCTGTATGTGGCCGTCTTCGACGTGGTGATGAACGTCTCCTATGTGGCGCTGGCGCTGTACCAGGCCTGCGCGGATTCCCTGCAGCCGCTGGCGGCGGCCTTCACGCAGGAGCATGACAAAAACAGCCTGCACTATGTGATGCGGCTGACCCTGTTCTGGGGGCTTGGGCTGGGCGTTCTCCTGTCCGGCCTGCTGGCGGTGGGGGCGAAATCGGTTTCCGCCTTCTTTGGGCTGTTTGATCCCGCGACCCTCGCGATCTCCGTTCCCGCCATCCGCATTTTCTGCCTGAGTACGCCCTGCGCGGGTATCATGATTATGCTGACGGGCTACTATCAGTCCTCCGGGCATGAAAAGTGGAGCCGCGGAATCACGCTGCTCCGGAGCGCGATTCTTCTCCTCCCCTGTACGCTGATCTTTGGCTTCCTGTTTCCAGCCTCCTTCTGGTGGCTGTTTCCCGTGTGGGAAGGACTCTCTCTGTTGACGGTCTTTGTTGTCCTGCGTTTCCATACCCCGAAGGAAACCGACGACCTGCCGGTGTTCAGCGCCTCCATGGACAATTCGGATCATGAACTGGGAAAGGTGTTGTCCGCACTGGAAGCCTTCTGCGAAGCGCAGGAAATCCCGATGAAAACGGCAACGCGGATTCAGCTGGCTGTGGAGGAACTGTGCCTCGTCACGATGGAACAGGCCTTCACCGGGAAGAAGGATGAATATATCCAGATCACCCTGGCCAGGGAGACCAGAGGAGACTACCGGCTGTGCATCCGAAACAGCGCCCCGCGTTTTAATCCGTTTCTGATGGAGATGGGACGGCTGCAGCGGGAGGATGAAGAAAAACTGATGGATTCCATGGGCGTCATGCTGGTCAGGGAGCAGTCGAAATCCCTGTACTACAGGAATTACGAAGGCTTTAACGTGCTCATAGTTGTTTTTTAGGGAAACACGAATCACAGCGCTCCCCCGCCAGGAGAGCGTAGAAAAACCGAAAGCATTGATGCTGATTTGAATAAATCAGCGTTTCCTGAGGGAGGGAACATGATGGAAACGAAGGGCAAAAAGCATGTATCGCTGACCATTAAACTGAATGCGCTGATCCTGGTAATCACCCTGATTCTGGCCGGCGGACTGGCAGCCATCGCCTATCAGGTAAACAGTCAACGGATCGATCGGTATTTTAAGGATACGACCGCCCGGGACTCGTCCGCCGTGGCCGCTTTCATGGATGGGGATTTTTTTCAGGAGCTGGCAGACGCCGTGCAGACGGACGAGTTTACCACCATGCGGGATGCGGCGGTAAAAGCCGGGGACGAAGGTATGATGCGGGACTGGCTCACGCAGCGCGGTCTGTACGATCGTTTTACCCGGACCATGGAGATCCTGCAGACCTATCAGGAAAAACTGAGCGTGAAGTTCATCTACACCCAATACGTGACAGGCAACAAGAGCATCAATCTGTGCGATCCGGACGAGGGGCTGCTTTACCTGGGCAGCATCGAGATTTCTCCGGAGGAATTTGACGGTTATTCGAGCAACGTCCGAATTGATCCCACCGTATCCACCACAGAGTTCGGCTGGCTGTGCTCGGCCTATGAACCGATTACCGCCTCGGACGGGCGCGCGTCGGCCCTCCTCGGTGTGGACATTGACATGAACGACGTCATCCGGGAGCAAAAGCAGTTCCTGATGTATATGCTGCTGTACTCCGGCGGCCTGATGGTGGTCGCCGTCGTGGTCACAATCATCCTGATGCGCAAGATCGCCACCAAGCCGCTTGCCATGCTGTCAAAAGCCACGATCGGTTTCGCTGACAGTCAGACAGGGTATACACAGGATGATGTGATCAAACTGCCCATCCGTTCCAACGATGAAATCGGCGATCTGTACCATGAAATCCGTTTCATGCAGAGCCGTATGGTGGAATACCTGGATAATCTGACGCGGGTCACCGCCGAGCGGGAGCGCATCGGCGCGGAGCTGAACATTGCCACACAGATTCAGGCAAATATGCTGCCCCGGATTTTCCCTGCCTTCCCCGACCGAAAGGAATTCGATATTTTCGCCACCATGACCCCGGCGAAGGAAGTCGGCGGCGACTTCTACGACTTCTTCCTGATCGGTGAAAACCGGCTGGGGCTGGTGATGGCCGACGTTTCCGGCAAGGGCGTACCCGCCGCGCTGTTCATGGTCATTGCCAAGACGCTGATTAAAAACAGGGCGCAGATGGGCGGCGGTCCCTCTGAGATCCTGCATTTTGTGAACGATCAGCTGTGCGAAGGAAACGATGCCGAGCTGTTCGTCACGGTCTGGTTCGCCATCCTCGATATTCAGACCGGCAAGGGCCTGGCCGCCAACGCCGGGCATGAGCATCCCACGCTACGCCGCGCCGGCGGGCAATATGAGCTGGTGGAATATCGCCATTCTCCCGCCGTGGCGGTAATGGAAGGGATGCGATTTAAGGAGCATGAGTTCGAGCTTCATCCCGGCGACAGCCTGTTCGTCTATACCGACGGCGTCGCGGAAGCCACCAACGCGTCCAACGAGCTTTACGGTACGGATCGGATGATTGCCGCCCTGAACAGAAATCCGGATGCGTCCCCGCAGGAACTGCTGAAAACGGTTCACGATGATGTGAACACTTTCGTAGCCGATGCTCCGCAGTTTGACGATATCACCATGCTGGGCCTCCTGTATCAGGGGCCGGCGGAATCACAGAACGAATAAAAAGGTAGGAAGTTGGAGGAATTTTTACCTCCTACTTCCTACTTTCTACCTTTTACTTTCTACTTTCTCTTTCGTATCTGATGAGATGAGGCTGCTCGCCATCACGCTCCAAGCACAACCTCAACCCGGTGGTGACCCTGGTCGCTGAAGGCCGGCAGTACATTGCCGGTGATTTCCTTCCCATCCACGGTCACCTTTTTTACGCCGCGGCATACATGATTCGGGTTGCTGATCTGAATATCGTATACCGCGCCGCGGAACCGGCGGCTGACCTGATATCCGTCCCACCCGTGAGGAATGCAGGGATCGATCTTCAGGCCATCCCAGTCCGGTTTGATGCCCAGAATATAGTTGCTGATGACATAGAAGTTCCACGCGGCAGTCCCGGTCAGCCAGCTGTTCTTGGCCTGACCAAAGTTCTTCGCGTCCTTGCCGGCGATCATCTGGCTGTAGACATAGGGTTCCATCTTGTGCAGGTCGGAAATGTCCTCCCGCCAGGCCGGGGCAATCCGGCTGTAAAGGTCGAAGGCCCGGTCGCCATGACCCACCACCGTCTCCGCCGCGATAATCCAGGGGTTGTTGTGGCAGAAGATGCCGGCGTTCTCCTTGTATCCGCCGGGATAGGAGCTCACTTCACCCAGTTCCAGATGGTATTCCTTATAGGCCGGTTGCAGCAGCACGATACCATGCTCCGTCTCCAGCATTTTGTGCACACTCTCCAGCGCCTTTTCCGCCATCCCGTTCTCCAGGCCGATGCCCGCCATGACGCAATAGCCCTGGGATTCGATAAAGATCTTGCCGTCCTCGCATTCTTTGCTGCCCACTTTGTGGCCCATGGCGTCATAGGCGCGAACGAACCATTCGCCGTCCCAGCCGTCTTTCTCGATGGCCCGGGTCATGGCGTCGATCTCCGCCTGATAGGCATCCGCCCTTTCCTGATTCCCCCGGCGCCGCTCGATGGCCACCAGTTCCGGCCCGATGGACACAAACATGCCTGCGATGAGCACGCTTTCCGCCACCCGATCATCCGGCGCATTGGGATTGGAGAAGGTCTGGAAGCTCTCGTCCGGGGTGTCCGAATAGCAGTTCAGATTCAGGCAGTCGTTCCAGTCCGCCCGGCCAATCAGCGGCAGGCCGTGGGGCCCCCGGTTGTTGACCACATGCATGAAGCTGGCTTCCAGATGCTCCAGCAGGGTGCCGGAATCGTCTGGATTGCAGTCATAGGGCGTATCCGCGTCCAGAATCCCAAAATCGCCGGTCTCCTTGATGTACGCCGCAGTTCCCGCGATGAGCCACAGCGGATCGTCGTTGAAGCCGCCGCCAATGTCGTTATTGCCCTTCTTGGTCAGGGGCTGATACTGATGATAGCATCCCCCGTCCCGGAACTGGGTCGCCGCGATATCCAGAATCCGCTCCCGCGCCCGTTCCGGAATCTGATGCACAAAGCCCAGCAGATCCTGGCTGGAATCCCGGAAGCCCATGCCGCGGCCAATCCCGCTCTCAAACATGGAGGTGGAGCGGCTCATGTTAAAGGTGACCATGCACTGATAGGGATTCCAGATGTTCACCATGCGGTTCAGCTTCTCTTCGCCGGAGGTGAGGGTATAAGCGCTGAGCAGATTGTCCCAGTGCTTCTTCAACAGGTCAAAGGCCTGCGCGATCTGCTCGTCCGTGGTCAGCTTCGCCAGCAGCGCCTTCGCGGGCTTCTTATTGATGACGCTGGGCTTCTCCCACTTTTCCTCATTGGGCAGTTCCACATACCCCAGGACGAAATTAAATTTCTTTTCCTCGCCCTTTTCCAGGTGCACCTTGATCTGGTGCGCGGCCATGGGCTGCCAGCCGGAAGCCAGGGAATTTCCCATCTTCCCGGTGAACACCGCCTGGGGATGCTCGAAGCCGTTATACATGCCCAGGAAGGTTTCCATGTCCGTATCAAACCCGTCAATGGGCGTGTTCACCGCGTAGAAGGCATAATGATTCCGGCGCTCGCGATATTCGGTCTTGTGATAGACGACGCCATCCTCCACCTCCACCTCGCCGGTGGAAAAATTGCGCTGGAAGTTCAGCATATCGTCCTGGGCGTTCCACAGGCAGAACTCCACAAAACTGGTCAGGAGCACATTCTTCGGACCGTCGGACTCGTTCGTCAGCGTGATCTGATGAACCTCCGCGTCTACCCCCATGGGCACGAAACTCAGCTGTGAGGCTTTCAAGCCATTCTTTTTGCCGGTAATGACGGTATACCCCATTCCATGGCGACAGGAATACGCATCCAGCTCAGTCTTCACCGGCTTCCATCCCGGATTCCACACCGTCCCCTGATCATTGATATAGAAATACCTGCCGCCGTTGTCCACCGGCATATTGTTGTACCGGTAACGCGTAATCCGGCGAAGCCTCGCGTCCCGATAAAAACAGTAGCCGCCGGCGGTATTGCTGATGATGCCAAAAAACTTTTCACAGCCCAGGTAGTTGATCCAGGGATAGGGCGTCCGGGGCGTGTCAATGACATACTCCCGGGCCTTGTCGTCAAAATGGCCGAATTTCATGGCGCTGTCCTCCCACAGTTTTCCCTTGCGGGTCATTTGGGTCATTATAACACAGTTTTCTTCCCTGTGCAAACGATTTCTTTACGCCTCCCCCTTGATCTTTTCCAGATATTCTTCATAATTGCAAAGGTAATCGGCGATGGTACCGTCGGGTTTGATCTCGATGATCCGGTCCGCGACGGTGGAGATGAACTGGTGATCCTGGCTGGTGAAGATGACGTTGCCGGGGAAATTGATGAGACCGTTGTTCACGGCGGTGATGGATTCCAGATCCAGATGGTTGGTGGGCTGATCGAGCATGAGGAAGTTCGCCCCGGAAAGCATCATCCGGCTCAGCATGCAGCGCACCTTCTCCCCGCCGGAGAGAACGTTCACGGGCTTGTACACATCGTCGCCGCTGAACAGCATCCGCCCCAGGAACCCGCGCATGTAGGTCTCCAGCTGTTCCGGAGAATACTGGGCAAACCATTGCATCATGGTCAGATCGCAGCCATCGAAATATTTGCTGTTGTCCTTGGGGAAATAACTTGTGGAGATGGTAACGCCCCATTTCACGGTCCCGCTGTCAGGCTGAATCTCCTCCGCCAGAATCCGGAACAGGGCCGTCTCCGCCTGCTCATTCCCCACCAGGGCAATCTTCTGCCCCTTCGTCACTAGGAAGGACACGTTTTTCAGCAGCTGCACGCCATCCTGCGTATAGTTCAGATCCGTCACCTGCAGGATGTCCTTCCCCGCTTCCCGATCGGGGGTAAAGGATACCCAGGGGTACCGGCGGCTGGAGGCCGGCATCTGTTCGATCGTCAGCTGATCCAGCAGCTTCCGGCGGCTGGTGGCCTGCTTGGCCTTGGATTTGTTGCTGGAGAACCGCTGAATGAAGGCCTGCAGCTCCCGAATCTTGTCTTCCCGGCGCTTCTTCTGGTCATTCATCAGGGACTGCATCATCTTGCTGGACTCGTACCAGAAGTCGTAGTTGCCCACGTAGAGCTTGACCTGGTTGTAGTCGATATCCACAATATGTGTACACACGTTGTTCAGGAACCACCGGTCATGGCTGACCACGATCAGCGTGCCGGGGAAATCCATCAGGAAATCCTCCAACCACGCGACGGACCGGTTGTCCAGGTTGTTGGTCGGCTCGTCCAGCAGCAGGATATCCGGATTGCCGAACAGCGCCTGGGCCAGCAGGACTTTGAACTTGTCCCCCGCCTGCAGGTCGGCCATCATGCTGGTATGCTCCTCCGCGGGAATGCCCAGCCCGGTCAGCAGGGTCGCCGCGTCGCTTTCCGCGTTCCAGCCGTCCATTTCCGCAAACTCGCCTTCCAGCTCCGCGGCCTTTTCCCCGTCCGCCTCGCTGAAATCAGGCTTGGCGTAAAGGGCGTCCTTCTCCTTCATGATATCGTACAGCCGCTGATTGCCCATGATCACCGTGTCCAGCACCGGATAGGCGTCGTACATGAACTGATCCTGCTTCAGGGTGCTCATCCGCTCCGTCGGCGGGATGGTGACCGAGCCGGTGGTGGGCTCCAGTTCCCCGCTGAGGATCTTCAGAAAGGTGGACTTCCCGGCGCCGTTGGCGCCGATGATGCCATAGCAGTTCCCGGGCAGAAACTTCAGATCTGCGCCGGAAAACAGCTTCTGACCGCCGAAGGTTAACGATACGTTGCTTACTGTAATCATGCTGTTCTCCTGTCCCCACTTATTTTGCGCCAGCCAGCCGGATCAGCGCGTTAGCAAAAATCTTCATCGCGCACATCAGGCTGTCAATCGTCTCGTATTCATTCGCCTGATGCGCCAGATCCTCCTCGTCCGGGAAGATCGCCCCGAAAGCCACTCCCTGACTCAGCACCTTGGCATAGGTACCGCCGCCAGTGGACATGGGCTCACCTTTCAGTCCGCTCTCTTCCTCATAGGCTGCGAGCAGGGAGGTTACCAGTTCGCTGTCCGCAGGTACATGATGCGCGGCCTTGATCGAATCCACGGTCACCTCGATGCCAGGCAAATGCGCGATGGCTGCGTCCTTCAGCTGTTCCAGATCCGCGCTGATCGGGCAGCGGAAGTCCAGCGTACCATACCATCCTTCCTTCGTCAAATGGAGGATCCCCATGTTGCAGGTCAGCGCTTTGGACACCTCGTCCGCACAGGCGCAGCCCAGGCTCGCCCCATCGCTTTCCATGCCGACGGCCTCCGCCAGCGTCGCAACAGGCCCGGCTACCCCCAGTGTCCGCAGCAGAAGCAGCATCATCCCGATCGCATTCCGCCTTCCTTCCGGATAAGCGCTGTGGCCCGGGATGCCGATCGCCCGCACCCGGACGCCCTCAGGCGTCACCTCCGCCTCATAGGGCAGACTGGTTTTCTCCGCGTATGCCCGAACCTTTTCCGCCAGCTCCTCCCCGCCTTCCAGCAGCGCGGTGCTTTCCCCGGGAATCACGTTTGCCCGGTTGCCGGTCGTCATTTCCAGCACGCGGAGGCCCTCTGAAGCCGCGGGCGCCCGGAAGCTCAGGTGAATCATGCCCTTTTCCGTGTTGATGAGCGGGAAGGAAGAGTCCGGGCTGAAGCCGGTCTCCGGCATCACCGCGTGGGAACTATAATATGCCATGTCTTCCCATCCGCTCTCCTCGTCGCACCCCAGAATCAGGCGGATACTTCGGCGCAGAGGAATCCCCGCTTCCCGGATTGCCCGCATGGCGAACAGCGCGGCCAGCGACGGCCCCTTATCGTCATTGGTTCCCCGGCCGTATACCCGTCCGTCTTTCTCGACCGGCCCGAAGGGATCGGTCGTCCAGCCATCCCCGGCCGGTACCACATCCAGATGGCCCAGCACCCCGATATCCTCCGCTCCAAAGGCGCTCTCCGCCCCGACCAATGTCGCGTCCATGGCGTATCCGTCGAACACCCGTACCTCAAACCCCATCTTCCGGATGTCCTCCGCCGCCAGATCCAGCATCCGCCGGACTTCCGGCCCGAAAGGCGCGCCGGGCGCTGCCTCCGCCTTGACAGACGGCACGGATACCCACCGTTTCAATGCTTCCACAAATTCATCCCGATAGCTGTCAATCAGGGCATACACTTTTTTTTCCATTTTGTTTCCTCCTCCATTTAAAACGCATTTCTGGGATCCCGGCTCTTTTTCTTCGGCGCATCGGGATCGATGTATTCGATTTCCAGCCGTTCGAACGGAACGCTCTCAAAAAAGGCATCCGGCAAAAAACGGGTCATGCCAAACTCGCTCCATTCCCGCTCGTTCTTGTCCAGCCACAGCGGCTCCGGCAGATCCAACTCATGGCAGGCTTCCAGCAACGCCTCCCGCGGATCCGCCCGGGAGCAGGGCACCGTGGTCTGCCGATCCGTGCGATGATGCCGGATCGTCTTTACCCAGAGCGATTCCATCCCCGCGCCTCCTTTTTCCTCAGTGTCTTTCTATTATGACACGATCCCTTCCCGCTGACAAGTGGAAATGAAGGAAACCCTGATTTTTCGTGGTTTTCTCGCTTTCTCTGGCAGGGAAGCGCTTTCATCAATGTTCCCCTGACCATTCGAGAAGTGCGTCCGCGGCGGCTTCTGTCATACCGGACACCTGTACCAGCTCCTCCCGGGAAGCCGCCCGGATGGCCTTCAGACTTCCGAAAGCCTTCAACAGCGCCTGCCGGCGTTTCGGCCCAATCCCCGGAATATCTTCCAGCTGGGAATGAATCGAGGCTTTCCCCCGCAGCGCCCTGTGATGAATAATGCCGAACCGGTGAGCCTCATCCCGCACCCGCTGCACCAATTGCAGTTCCGGCGTGTGATGATCCAGCAAAATCGGTGTTTCCGCCTCCGGCAGCCAGATTTCCTCCAGTTTTTCCGCCAGGCCGAACATCGCAGGCGGGGTGATGCCCTGATCCAGAATCGCCTGCCGGGCAAAACGCAGCTGCTGCGGTCCGCCGTCGATCAGGATCAGGTCCGGCAGATCTGAAAACTTTGCCGTCTCCGTCCCCTCCGTTTTCTCCCGTATCGCATGGGCGTACCGCCGGCTCAGCGTCTCGTACAGCGACTCAAAGTCGTTGGCCCCTTCCACGGTTTTAATCCGGAAATGTCTATATTCCTTCTTCGCCGGCACCCCGTCGATGAACACCACCATCGCCGCGACACTCTGAGCTCCCTGCGTGTTGGAAATGTCGTATCCTTCGATCCGCCGGGGATAGCGATCCATCCCCAGAATCTTTCCCAGCTTCTCCGCCGCGCCGGTCGTTCGTTCCTCCTGTACCGTGCGCCGGGCGTTTCGCTTCTCCAGGGCGTCCTTCGCGTTCTTCGCTGCCAGGAGTACCAGCTCGTGCTTCTCTCCCCGCTTCGGCGTCGTAAGCGTCACGGCGCTCCCTTTCTTCTCCCGCAGCCAGGCTTCCAGCTGCTCCGCCGCCCCCTCCGGCAGCGTTTCGCACAGGATGTTCCGGGGAATCAGCCCCGCGGTTTCATAATACTGGGTCAGGAAGGAAGCGATCACCTCTCCCGCATCTTCCCCGCCTTCCCGCTCCAGCAGGAAATGATCTCCCCCCAGCATTCGTCCGCCCCGGACGTACAGAATCTGCACCATCGCGTCCAGCCCGTCCTGCGCGATCGCGATCAGATCCTGTTCGCTCCGGTCCGTCCGCAGGGCGATCTGCCGCTCCATCAGGCCTTCCACATCGCGGATCTTGTCCCGCAGCTGGGCCGCTCGCTCAAAGCGCATCGCCGCGGCCGCTTCGTTCATGTCCTTCTTCAGTTTTTCCACCACGACGGCAAAATTCCCCGCCAGGAAACTGACAACGCCCTCCATCATCTCCCGATAGGCTTCCTCGTCGCACTTTCCTGCGCAGGGAGCCATACAACGCCCGATGTCATAGTTCACGCAGGGACGCTTCGGATGCTTTGGCGGCAGCGCCTGACGGCAGGATCGCAGGGGAAAGACGCTCCGGACCGCCTCGATCACCTGACGCACCGCGTTGGCGCCGATATAGGGGCCAAAATACCGCGCCCCATCCTTTTGCATCCGCCGTACCAGTTCCAGCCTGGGAAAGGGTTCCCGCAGATCCACCTTCAGATAGGGATAGTGCTTGTCATCCTTCAGCAGGATGTTGTAATACGGCTTATGCTGTTTGATCAGATTGCATTCGAGAATCAGCGCTTCCAGATTGGTTTCACACAGCAGAATCTCAAAATCATCAATGTGCGAAATCATTGCCGCCACTTTCGGCGTATGCGCGGTATCACGAAAATAACTGCGAACCCGGTTTTTCAGGTTCACAGCCTTTCCCACATAGATGATGGTTCCCCCGGCGTCCTTCATCAGATAGCACCCCGGAGAATCCGGCAGCATCCGGATCTTTTCCTCCAGCTTCTCTCCCCAGTTGATCACGGCTCCGTCACTCCAGCTTGCTGATGAGTTCCTGCAGATCGGCCAGCGCGTTCTGCAGTGTGGTCTGGTACTCTCCGGTATTCATCCCTGTCGTCAGAAAGGACAGATATCGATCCACCGTATTCTGCAGGCTTTGCACCTGTTCATCCTCGATCAGCCGCTTTTCCCCCAACCCGCTGTTCAGACTGTTAATCACCCGAATGGCGTACAGATTGCTGCGGATCTTCGCCAGAATCGCCGCCGAATCCGCCCCGGCATTCCGGCTCAGGGTCGTTGTCTGCCGCACCGCCTCGTCGCATTCCGCCTGCATCCGTTGAATATAAAAAGCCCGGGTATCCTGATTCTTCCTGATCGCGGGAATGCCAATGATCAACAGCGCGGCGATGCAGCCAGCCAGAAGCAAAATGATCAGGTTCTTCACCCGGTTACGATTCACCTGGGAGAAGGACTGAGCGCTTTCATTCACCTGCGAATAACGAGTGTACATGGCTTTCCCCCCTTCCGTAACCATATTGTATCATATTTGCATTATAATGGCAAATCCCGAAGGGCGACCGGAAAGCCCCCTTTCTCATAAAAAATACCGCCGGGATACTCCCGGCGGTGTTTTCTTCTCAGCCCTGCTTCTGCTTATGCTTCGGATTCTCGCAGATGACCATCACGCGTCCCTTGCGCTTAATAATCTTGCACTTTTCACAGATAGGCTTCACAGACGGACGAACTTTCATCAGTGCTTCCTCCTTTTCCGGGTTAATTCTTGCTGCGCCAGGTGATCCGGCCTCTGGTCAGATCATAGGGCGATAATTCAATCGTTACCTTGTCGCCGGGATAGATTCGGATAAAGTTCATCCGCATTTTCCCGGAGATGTGTGCCAGGATCTGGTGGCCGTTCTGCAGCTCCACCTGAAACATGGCGTTGGGCAAAGCTTCAACAACCTTGCCTTCCATTTCGATTACGTCGCTCTTCGACAAAAGATCAGCCCTCCTTGCACAGCGAGCGCTCCTCGCAGAAACCAGCCGCTTCCAGCGCCTTTCTCAGGTCGCTGTCCTGCAAAGGCCCTCCCTCGGGACGCAAAGTCTCCAGCGGGAGAAGCACCGGTTTCGCGTGCAGATGTTTCGTCTTCTTTTTCTTCGGGTTATCCAGTTTGTGAACCCGGCCGTCGGCCATCATCACAAAATCCGGCCCCATGGTTTCCAGAACCAGAAAGGCTTTGCCCCGATCCCGGCCCTGGATGCTCAACACCACCCGCCCCGGCTCAAAGGGAATCGCCTGAAAGGTTTTTTTTTCCTTCATGCGTTCTCCTCCCAGCGGAAGTCAGGCAGCGTCAGGATTTGAGGGAATCCGCTTTCCATGATGGCGATCGTGTGCTCGTAATGAGCGCACAGGCTGTGATCCGCCGTCCTGGCGCACCAGCCGTCATCATCGATGGTCAACTTCCAGTCTCCCGCCGCGATCATGGGTTCCAGCGCGATGGTCATTCCCCGCCTGAGCCGAAGGCCCCGGCCAGGATCGCCATAGTTGTAAATCGCGGGATCCTCGTGCATTTCCCGTCCAATTCCGTGCCCGGTGAAATCCCGGATCGGCGTAAACCCGTTTTTCCGGGCGTGCGCCTCAATCGCGTGACCCACATCGCCCAGGCGTTGACCAACAACACACTGCCGCGCGCCGATCCAGAAGCATTCCTCGGTCACCCGAATCAGTTTCTCCGCCTGTTCGCTGATGGCTCCAACTCCTACGGTGAAAGCGGAATCCGCCTGCCATCCGTCGAATTGCAGGGTACAGTCCACGCTGAGAATGTCCCCTTCCTTCAGCACCACCCGATCGCTGGGAATGCCATGCACGATCTCGTCGTTCAGGCTGGTACAGATGCTGCAGGGATATCCCGAGTAGTGCAGCGAGGAGGGAATGGCCTTATGCCTGCGGATCAACCGCTCGGCCAGCACATCCAGCTCCGCCGTGGTCACCCCCGGGCGAATCGCCTGGCGGACTTCCATTTCCACTTCATAGAGGATCTTGCCGGAATCCCGCATTTTCCCGATCTGCGTGGGATTCTTCAGAGAAATCATGCTTTCGCTCCAAGGACCTTCATAATCGCCGTAAAGGTGTTCTCCAGCCCCAGGGCTCCGTCCACCTTGTGCAGCAGCCCCTTCTGATCGTAATACCCGATCAGCGGCGCTGTCTGCTCCTGATAGACTTTCAGGCGGTTGAGTACCGTCTCGGCCTTGTCGTCATCCCGCTGAATCAGTTCCTCCCCGCACTTATCGCACGTGGTCTTCCCGTTCAGCATGCTCAGATGATACGTCGCGCCGCACTTCAGGCAGACGCGCCGCCCGCTCAGACGATCCACCAGCACCTGATCCGCCACATCCAGCTCAATGACGCTGTCGATGGTGGCGAAGGTGTCCAGCGCTTCCGCCTGAGGAACCGTCCGGGGGAAGCCGTCCAGAATATATCCGACCTTGCAGTCCTCCATGGCCAGCCGCTCCTTCACGATGTCAATAATGACCTCGTCCGGCACCAGCTGCCCGGCGTCGATATAGCTCTTCGCCTTTTTTCCGGTTTCCGTGCCATCCTTCATCGCGCGGCGAAGAATATCGCCGGTGGAAATCTGCGGAATCTTCAGCGCATCGCAGATTTTCTGCGCCTGGGTGCCCTTTCCCGCTCCGGGAGGGCCGAGGAAGATAATGTTCATAGATACTTCTCCCCTCTTGTTACATAAATCCAACGTTCTCCATATCCATATCGATGCCGCGGATGCTCATCTCGCCCTGCAGCGTACGGATGGTCTCCAGGCTGACACTCACGGCGATCAGGATACTGGAAGCCGCGAAGGGCACATTCACGCCCGCGATTCTCACCAGCAGCGTCGGCACGGCGGCCAGCACAGCCAGGAAGAGGGCGGCGAACAGATTGAGGCGGGAAACGATGGTCTGCAGATACTGCCGGATGTTGCGGCCCCGCTGTCCGGGGATCACAGCGCCCTGCTGCTGCAGCTGCTCCGCCTGCTGCTTCGGATCGAAGCTGATGGAGGAGTAGAAGAAGGTGAAGGCCACGATCAGCAGCGCGCTGACGATCATGTACCACACGCTTCCGGTGTACATGTTCTGAGTCCACCATCTGGTGAACCATCCGTTCATCTGGGGGTCGATCAGCTGGGCGATGGTGCCCGGGAACGCCAGGAAGCTGTAGGCGAAGATCAGCGGCAGCACGCCGACGCTGACGACCTTCAGGCTCATATGGGTGCTCTGGCCGCCGTAAACCCGACGTCCTTTCACCTGCTTGGCAATCTGCAGCGGAATTCTCCGCTCGCCCAGTTCCACGAAGGTCACCACCACGGTCATCAGGATACAGGTGACCACGATGACCAGCAGATTGACCCATCCGCTCGTCGTTCCCTGGGTGGAAGCGGTGGTGAAGCCGGAGACGATTCCGTTAAACAGGTTCGAAATGATACCGACAAAGATCAGCAGGGACACGCCGTTGCCAATGCCCTTTTCGGTGATCCGCTCGCCGATCCACATGGCCAGGGCAGTACCGCCGGCCATCGTCACGCCGACCAGCACGTAGTTCAGCCAGCCGTCCTTGATGTAGCCAAGGCCGCGCACCAGACCAATCGCCTGCAGGGCAGCCAGACCGACGGTCACATACCGGGTGATCCGGTTGATCTTTTCCCGTCCGCCTTCCTCGTCCTTGCTCATCCGCTCCAGGGCAGGAATCGCGATGGTCAGCAGCTGCATAATAATGCTGGCGTTGATGTAGGGCGTAATGCCCATCGCCATCAGGGTCATATTGCTGAAGTTGTTACCGGTCATCATGTTGACCAGCTCCAGCAGGGGCAGGTTCGAGCCGCTGCTGGCCATGACCTTCGCCGCGTCCACGCCGGGCGCGGGAATGACGCCCACCAGCCGGAACAGAACCAGCATCAGGAAGGTGTAGACGATCTTTTTCCGCAACTCGGGGATCTTCCACATTTTACGGATGCTTTCGACCATCTTACATCACCTCGGCCTTTCCGCCGGCTTTTTCGATCTTTTCCTTCGCGCTCTCGGAGAACTTTGCCGCCTTCACGGTCAGCTTCTTGGTCAGTTCCCCGCCGCCCAGAATTTTCACGCCGTCCAGTTCCTTCCGGATGATCTTCTTTTCCAGGAGCGCTTTCGCGTCCACGGTTGCGCCGTTTTCAAACACCTCCAGGCGCTCCACGTTCACCTCGGCGTACTCCGTACCGAAGATGTTGGTGAAGCCCCGCTTCGGAACCCGGCGATACAGGGGCATCTGGCCGCCTTCGAATCCGGGCCGCTTGCCGCCGCCGCTGCGGGCTTTGGCACCCTTATGGCCCTTGCCGGAGGTCTTGCCCAGACCGGATCCGGTCCCCCGGCCCAGCCGCTTCTGCGCGGAAGTGGAACCTTCCGCGGGATGCAGTTCATGCAGTTTCATAGGGGATTAACCTCCTTTACTCGTCAACTTCCTCAACCTTCACCATGTGCTTCACGGCGAAGATCTGCCCCCGGATGGCGGGGTTATCCGGCTGCGTCACGGTATGGCCCACTTTGCGCAGACCCAGCGCCGCGACAGTCGCCTTATGCTTGGGCAGGCTGGCGATGGGAGATTTGACCAGGGTAATCTTCAGTTTCATCTCTCATACCCTCCTTATCCCAGAATCTCTTCCACGGTTTTGCCGCGCATCTGGGCAACCTGTTCGGCGCTGCGCACCTGCTTCAGGGCTTCCAGGGTGGCTTTCACCATGTTGATGGGGTTATTGGTCCCAAAGCTCTTGGTCCGGATATCCTTAATCCCCGCCATTTCCAGCACGGCACGGGCCGCACCGCCGGCGATCACGCCGGTTCCTTCGGGAGCGGGCATCAGCACGCTCTTGGCGGTGGAATAGTATCCGGTCATTTCATGGGGAATGGTGGTTCCGGCAAGCGGAACGTTAACCAGGTGCTTCTTGGCGTCTTCATTGGCCTTGCGGATGGCTTCCGGAATTTCGGCCGCCTTCCCCATGCCAGCGCCAACGCGCCCGTTTTCATCGCCCACGACCACCAGCGCGCTGAACCGCATGTTGCGGCCGCCCTTGACGGTCTTGCTGACGCGATTGACGGAAACCAGGCGCTCTTTGAATTCGCTGACCTGTTCAAAGCGTTGCATGTGCGTTTGTCCTCCTCCTTAGAAATTCAGTCCGGCTTCCCGGGCGCCTTCAGCCACGCTGGCCACCCGTCCGGTGTACATGTAGCCGCCCCGGTCAAAGACCACGTCCTTGATGCCGGCCTGCTGCGCCCGCTCGGCGATGAGCTTGCCCACCAGCTTCGCGGCGCCCTTCTTGTCCACTTCCTCCAGCTGACCCTTCAGTTCCTTATCCAGGGTGCTGGCGGCCACCAGGGTCACGCCCTTCACATCGTCGATGATCTGAGCCTGAATATGCCTGTTGGAGCGGTATACGGACAGACGCGGGGTCTCAGGGGTGCCGCTGATCTTTTTCCGTACCCGTGCGTGACGGATCACGCGAATCTCGTTCCGGTCACGTTTTTTAAACATCTGCAGTCACTCCCTCTCTTACTTACCGGTCTTGCCTTCCTTACGGCGGATGTGCTCATTCTGATACTTGATGCCCTTGCCCAGATAGGGTTCAGGCTTCCGAATGGCGCGAATATCCGCGGCAAGGTTGCCAACCTGCTGTTTGTTGCTGCCCTTGACCTGAATGGTGGTCTGGTTCGGGCATTCATAGGTGATGCCTTCCGGCGCTTCCAGCACGACCGGATGGCTGAAACCAATGTTGATGGTCAGAGTCTTGCCCTCGACGCTGGCGCGGTAACCGGTACCGACCATCTCCAGGGTCTTGGTGAAACCGTCGGTCACGCCGACGACCATGTTGTGCACCAGCGCCCGGTACAGGCCGTGCATGGCCTTGTGGGGCTTGCTATCCGTGGGACGTTCCAGGGTCAGGATATTTCCTTCCTGCTTCAGGGTGATGGCCGGATTCACCTGCTGAGACAGCGTGCCCTTGGGGCCCTTCACCGTCACCAGGTTATTCTCGTCCACCGTGACCGTCACGCCCGCGGGGATCGTGATCGGAAGTTTTCCGATTCGAGACATTGTCCTCTCCTCCTTCTTAGCGTGTCAGTCTTACCAGACATAGGCCAGCACTTCGCCGCCGATGGCCTGCTTGCGCGCTTCCTTGTCAGTCATGAGTCCCTTGGAGGTGCTGATGATCGCGATGCCCAGGCCGCCGAGAACCTTCGGCAGTTCCTCGCTGCGGGCATAGACCCGCAGACCGGGCTTCGAGATCCGCTTCAGCCCCGCGATCACGGGAGTCTGTTTGCCGTTCATGTATTTCAGGGTGATTTTGATTTCTCCCTGCAGTCCGTCGTCAATATAGTCGACCGCCTTGATGTATCCCTCGTTCAACAGGATCTTGGCAATCGCCTTTTTCGTATTGCTGGCGGGCATGGTCACGGCGTCGTGCCGGGCCACCTGTCCGTTCCGGATGCGGGTGAGCATATCGGCGATAGGATCGTTCACTACCATTTTGTTATTACCCTCCTTCCGTCTAGTTCCCCGCTTACCAGCTGGCCTTGCGGACACCGGGGATTTGGCCCTTATAGGCCAGCTCTCTGAAGCAGATGCGGCATACGCCATACTTGCGCAGCACGCTGTGGGGCCGTCCGCAGATGCGGCACCGGGTGTAGGCGCGAGTTGAGAATTTGGGTTCTCTCTGCTGCTTGAGTTTCATGCTCAGTTTCGCCATGCTGTCGTTTCCTCCTTACTCTCACGCCTCGAAGGGCATGCCAAGCTGCTTCAGCAGCTCTTTGCACTCTTCGTCCGTCTTCGCGGTGGTCACGAATACGATTTCCATGCCGCGAATTTTCTCGACCTTATCGTAATCGATTTCGGGGAACAGCAGCTGTTCACGGATGCCCAGGCTGTAGTTGCCCCGGCCGTCGAAGGCCTTGGCGCTGACGCCGCGGAAGTCGCGGACTCTCGGCAGGGCCACGCTGACCAGCTTGTCCATGAACTCTTCCATCCGGGCGCCCCGCAGGGTCACCTTCGCGCCGACGTTCATGCCTTCACGAACCTTGAAGTTCGCGATGGATTTCTTGGCCTTGGTGACCATGGGTTTCTGACCGGCGATGATGGTCAGTTCGTTGACGGCCATCTCCATGGCTTTGGCGTTGTCCTTGCAATCGCCCAGACCCATGTTGATGATGATCTTCGCCAGCTTCGGAACTTCCATCACGTTCTTGTAGCCGAACTTCTCCTTCAAAGCAGGAACAGCCTCGGCCAGATACTTCTCTTTGATTCTGGTTGCCATCGGGCTTGTCCTCCTTCTTAGTCGATCTCCGCGCCGCACTTCTTGCACACGCGAATCATCTTACGCTTGCTCTTGCCGTTTTCGGTTTCCCCGTGGGTGATCTTGTGGCTCACGCGGGTCGCCTTGCCGCACTTGGGGCATACCAGCATGACGTTGCTGGCGTCGATGGGCATTTCCTTGTGGATGATGCCGCCGGGCGCCGCGGCGTTGCGGGCCTTCTGGTGCTTGGTCACGGTGTTCACACCCTCCACCGTCACACGGCCGGTCTTCGGGAACGCGGCGGAAATTCTGCCTTTCTTTCCCTTATCCTTGCCGCTGATGACGATCACGGTGTCTTTCGTCTTTACATGCATGATCGTTCCGCCTCCTTACAGTACTTCGGGAGCCAGGGAGACGATCTTCATGAAGTCCTTCTCACGCAGCTCGCGAGCCACAGGCCCGAAGATACGGGTACCCCGGGGCATTTTCTGGTCGTTGATGATGACGGCGGCATTATCGTCGAATTTGATGTAGCTGCCGTCGGGGCGGCGCTTGTTCTTGCGCATCCGGACGATCACGGCCTTGACGACCTCGCCCTTTTTCACGGTGCCGCCGGGGGTGGCGGTCTTGACGCTGGCCACGATGATATCACCGATGCTCCCGTCGCGACGGAAAGAGCCCCCCAGGACACGGATGCACATGATTTCCTTGGCGCCGGAATTGTCGGCTACCTTAAGCCGGGTTTGCGGCTGAATCATATTGCTTTACTTCCTTTCCAAGTGATTGTGTCTGCCTGATGGCCGGAAGGATTACTTCGCCTTCTCCAGGATCTCCACCAGACGCCAGCGCTTATCTTTGCTCAGGGGCCGGGTTTCCATCACGCGGATCGTGTCCCCGATACCACATTCGTTTTTCTCGTCATGAACCTTCAGCTTGCTGGTCCGGTTCATGATCTTGCCGTACAGCGGATGACGAACGCGGGTTTTAATCTGGATGACGCAGGTCTTGTCCATCTTGTCGCTGACCACCACGCCGATCCGGGTTTTTCTCAATCCTCTTTCTTCCATGTTTCCAGCTGCCTCCTTTCTCAGGCTTCATCCTTCTGCCGAAGGATCGTCTTACACCGTGCAATGTCGCGCTTCAGTTGGCTGATCTGCATGGTGTTCTGCAGCTGGCCCGTCGCGAGCTGGAAGCGAAGGCCAAACAGTTCGCCCTTCAGCTCCTTGATTTTTTCCACGAGCTGGTCTTTGCTCATCGCGGTCAATTCATTTGCCTTCATGCTTCTTCACCACCCGCTTCAGTCGTCTTTGCCTTCGCCTGATCCTTGATGATCAGCTTGGTCTTCAGCGGCAGCTTGTGGCTGGCCAGACGCAGGGCTTCGCGGGCGATTTCCTCGCTGACCCCGGCGATCTCGAACAGCACTCTGCCGGGCTTTACCACGGCTACCCAGTACTCCGGAGCACCCTTACCGGATCCCATGCGGGTCTCGGCAGGCTTGGCGGTCACCGGCTTGTCCGGGAAAATCTTGATCCATACCTGGCCGCCGCGCTTCGTGTAACGGGTCAGCGCGATACGAGCCGCTTCAATCTGCTGGCTGGTGACCCAGTGGGGCTCCGTCGCCTGCAGGCCAAATTCGCCGTAAGCCAGGGTGTTCCCCCGCTGGGCTCTTCCCTTCATCCGCCCGCGGAACTGCTTGCGGTGTTTCACTCTCTTGGGCATTAACATAGGTTACCTGGCCTCCTTCCCATTGGCGGGAGCCTTCTTGGCCCGGGGCAGGATCTGGCCTTTGTAAATCCAGACCTTGATGCCCAGCCGTCCGTAGGTCGTCTTCGCTTCCGCGAAGCCGTAGTCGATGTTGGCCCGCAGCGTCTGCAGCGGGATGGATCCTTCATGATAGTGCTCGCTGCGCGCGATGTCCGCGCCGCCCAGACGGCCGCTCACGGCGGTCTTGATTCCCTTCACGCCGGGAATCTTCATGCTGCGCTGCTGCGCCTGCTTCATGGCGCGGCGGAAGCTGATGCGCTTCTCCAGCTGCTGGGCGATGTTCTCCGCCACCAGCTGCGCGTCTGCGTCAGGCTGCTTGATCTCCATCACGTTGATGTGGCAGGGCCGCCCCAGAAACTCCGTGATGTTCTTCTTCAGCTCCTCGATCCCGGCGCCGCCCCGGCCAATGATCATGCCGGGCTTCGCCGTGAAGATATTCACCGTCATGGTCTGCGCGGTGCGCTCGATATCGATGTGGCTGATACCGGTGGAGTAGTACTTGTCCTTCAGCATTTTCCGAAGCTTGTAGTCTTCCACCAGGTTGTTGGCAAAATCTTTTTTCCCGGCGTACCAGCGGGTGCTCCAGTCGTAGATCACGCCGACCCGCGCGCCATGGGGATTGACTTTCTGACCCATGTGTTCTCCTCCTTCGCCTTACTTCTGGTCGAGCACCACGCTGATGTGGCTGGTGCGCTTGAGCATCGGTGACGCGCTCCCGCGGCTGCGGGCGACGTAGCGCTTCAGCGTCGGGCCCGGATTGGCGTACACTTCGGCGACATAGAGGTTTTGCCGGTTCAGTTCCTGATTGTTGACGGCGTTCGCGATCGCGCTGTTGAGTACCTTCAGCACCACGGGGCTCGCGGCCTTGGGGGTGTACTGCAGGATCGCAGCCGCTTCATCCACGCTCTTCCCGCGGATCAGATCCACAACGATCTTCACCTTCCGAGGAGAGATCCGAACATACTTGGCATGGGCCTGGGGACGCTTGTCAGCGTTCGCCCGGCGAGCCGCCGCCTTTTCTTTCGAACGGGTTGCCATTTCGTTTTTCCTCCTCTTTCTTACTTCCGCGCGCTGTTCTTATCCCCGGCGTGGCCGCGGAAGGTGCGGGTGGGGGCGAACTCGCCCAGTTTATGTCCCACCATGTCCTCGGTGACGTATACCGGCACGTGCTTCCGTCCGTCATGCACAGCCACGGTATGCCCCACGAATTCGGGGAAAATGGTGCTGGAGCGGCTCCAGGTCTTGACGACCGCCTTTTTGCCGCTTTGATTCATCTCGGTGATGCGCTTCATCAGCGCGCCCTCTACAAAGGGGCCCTTTTTCACGGAACGACTCATCTATGAGCGCCCTCCTTTCATCACTTACTTGCCCGCTTGACGATCATCTTGTTGCTGTACTTCTTGTGCTTCCTGGTCTTCAGGCCCAGCGCGGGCTTACCCCAGGGAGTCACAGGAGCCGGCATACCCACGGGGCTCTTGCCTTCGCCGCCGCCATGGGGGTGATCGCAGGGATTCATGACCACGCCGCGGACGGTGGGCCGTACGCCCATGTGGCGAACGCGGCCGGCCTTGCCGAGGCGGACATTTTCATGATCGGTGTTGCCCACGGTGCCGATGGTCGCCTTGGCGTTCAGCGGCAGCTTGCGCATCTCTCCGCTGGGAAGACGCACCTGAGCGAATCCGTTTTCCTTCGCCATCAGCTGAGCGCTCATGCCGGCGCTCCGCACCAG
>Ga0310690_10003761_pt1 | contig 22318 bp, 27 predicted proteins | sample AusTroGonzalo_MG_2_FD_207661 | JGI IMG/M metagenome (GOLD analysis project Ga0310690, IMG submission 207661) | Bovine rumen microbial communities from tropical cattle in Woodstock, Queensland, Australia - Gonzalo_04 (v2) (version 2) | ecosystem: Host-associated > Mammals > Digestive system >... | reverse complement strand
TGTGTCCGTTTCCCTTATTTTCCAGGGCGACCCAGGGCGGGATAGGTCAAGAGCGAGCCCTGCCGGCTGGCTGGTTATCAAATCGGCAGCGTAAAAACGAAAAAAATGTCGCGAGGCTTTTCCCAATCCGCGTGACCCGCTCCCCTAAATACCGGCGATTTTTCTGCAGAAAAAAAGAGCCGGCGCGTGATCGCTTCTCACGACCACGCGCCGGCTAATTCTGTATTTATTTACCTGCCTTTGCAAACGTAAGCTCATACGCACCCATGGCACCAAGCGCCACAATTACGGCATTTACTGCGGCCAGCAGTGCGTTACTGAGTGTCAATCCTGTTGTAAACCATGTAGCGAGCAGCATAACGATCAATGCGATCACATACGCCACGATCCTGGTGGGAATCTTCCAGATCTTGTCGATCGGCAGCTTCAGCAGCTGCACCACCAGCAGCACGAACATCGTCGCGCCACCGATCGTCGCCAACTGGCCCCAGTCCAGCGGATCTGCAGGAAGCTCGCCTTCAGCCACCGCCACGGAGCACATCAGCGTCAGCATGGCGATCAGCAGCACACAATACAGCAACTTCTTCATTATTCATTTTCCTCCATTTCTCTTGTCGCTCGTGAGGCCATGTAGGCCGTCAGCTCGTCGCTCGTCTCTCTCAGACGTTCGTGATCATTCCCGGTTAAAAAGTGGAGCAACAGCCCTTGCATGGTTGCCAGGATCTGCCCCATGTCGTCAGACTGCGTCCTGAAAATCCTGTCCCCCTTTCTCAGTCGCTTTTCTGCGTCGTCCATTCGTCTCTCCAGCTCCCTCACGCGATCCCTCAAAGAGATCTTCTTCCATGCTTCGATACCCTTGACAACGGCCACCAGGACCCCAATGCCTGCAAGAATAACTGCAGCGGCCAATAACAGGGTATCGAAGCTCAACGCCACCTTCGGTCCTTCGATTGTCGGCATATAGTGTTCACCTCCTTCCCCGCAGATCTATCTCATCCGGATCCTCCGGATTTATTCTTGATCAGTTCTTCGGGTGATAGAAGTGCTCCCGCCGGACGACCCTGCCTGTCTCATCCACCAGCATCACCGTGTGGTGTTCCACAGAGCTCACCCGTGCGTATATGCACCTGTTAAAGAAATCCTGGTCAGCTGCTCCGGTCTCCACCTGTTCAGGCGTGAAGGCCAGCGTCAGCATCGCCCCGTCCTGCAGCTCGATCGCGTACTCTCTCATGTTCTTCCTCCTGTAAATACTTTCTGTACTTGTCACACCACACGCACACCTGCCGCAGCTTCCTGCCGCTCGCGCCCCTGCACACGTCCGCCTGGTCGTATGTCATGCAGCGCTCGATCTCGTCCGTTACCCCTCGGCCATCATTGTCCCTCCGTATCTGGTGACGATCTCCCTGGCCACCTCTTCACTGGCCCCTTCAACGATCACCTTGTACGTTTTCTTCGCCGGTTCCTTGGGCACTGCCGTCTCCAGGATCCGCTGCGTCTCCGGTCCCGCGATGCCGTCCACCTTCAGCCCCCAGTCCTGCTGGAAGGCCTTCACAGCCGCCACAGTCTCGCTGCCGTAGTCACCGTCAGCGCCGAACTTCGGCAGCTTGTAACCCAGCTCCAGCAGCCGCTGCTGCAGCTTCTTCACGGCCTCGCCCTTGCTTCCCTTCTTCAGGGTCTTCACAGTGCTCGCCACGGGTTCCTCCTTCGCCGGTATAGCTGGCGCTGTTCCTTTCATCACATCAGCAAAACAGGCGGCCACAGCCCAGTGTGTCCACCTGTTCTTCTTCATTGTTGCGTTATGCTGCACCCCGCTGCTGCACTCCAGGGTGGATCCATTAAGATACAACCCTGTGTGGCTCATGGAGCCCGTGTCGCTCCGGATAAAGAGGTTCACCAGAACCCCTTGCGGGATGCCGTCCGCCACCAGGCCCTTCGCGCACCAGTTCTTTGCCGTGTTCCACTGGCTCGTGGCTCCTTCGCCCTGCAGATCAAACCCGAACTGCTTCAGCAGCCAGTCCGTGAATCCCCTGCAGTCGAAGCACCTTACCCGCTCGCCTCCCGGGAACCACTGGCACCCGCTGCAGCTGCCTCCATCGAAGGCCTTGCACTTTGTCTGGATCGTCGTCTTGGAAGGATTCAGCCGCAGCCGATACTGCCGCTCGCTCACGGTGCACTTTGCGCCCCAGGCGCCGAACACGTAGGGCCAGCCAAGGCAGGCCATGCCGGCCTGCCAGGCTGCCTCGCTGAGCGGTATTCCTCCACTGGCCACCTGTCCCTTCAGGTTGGCAATCAGATCATCCACAAACGCTGCTGTATTCACTCATTTTGCCTCCCTTCTTCAGCCATTCTCTGCTTAACAATAGCGTCCTATTCACTGTCAACAGGTATCGTTTCTTCGCTGTCTGAAATGCCAAGATCAAACAGCAGTTTGTTGGCAATCTTACGGAATCCTTCATCACTCGGATGAATTGATGCGTAATAGGTATTCGCAACATGATAAATACCTGTTACGGAAATCTGCGTATCACCGGATGAAGTGTATGAAGTGTAAGACGGTATTGTTGCCGTGTACTGCGTACCGTCCACCGTGAAATTCAGTGTGATTTCTCCATCATTCACAGAGAACGAATCAACATCGTATGATTTTGTATAATCAGATTCCATTTCGTACACCATGCCGATATACGCAATATTGGAAATGTTATACAAAGGTCTGATGTCCACATATTCGCATCCGGTGTTTTTCGTGTTGTCCAGCAATGTTTGCACATGGCCACGGTCAAACCATACGCTCATCCAGACAACTCTTGCCTTCGGACAGGTTTCACGTAAATGCTGAAGCAACCACAGAGAATCATCAGGAAACGCTGCACCTGTTGCCGATCCGGTAACATTGTCTGAAAGCTGAACAACGATCAAATCAATGTCAGACGAAAGGGACGGATCAATGTTTGTGGTTGTCCATGCCTGTGCATCTGCTAATGATGTTTGCTGTTCAAACCCTGTTGCCCATATTCTTTCAAATTCATAATCACTGTCCATATCAGCAATTACATCAGAGAAACGAGCAATAAAGTCCTTCGTGTGTTCTGTTGCGGATTCGCCAAAGGTCTGCCAACCGGAAGTCAAGCTGTTACCGATAAACAATGCTTTTTTCGGTACAACTCTCGCTGCTGTCATGCTTCCGTCATTCTTTATCATGGGGAAGAATCTTGTCCCATCTGGTGAGGTTATGAAGTCCTTCCTTGTTGTTGTTTCGTCCTTTTTCCCTGTGATTGTGTACTCGACAACAGATGCAACGTTATTATCTCCACTGTTTTCAAACACAATCAATCCGAACGGATACACAATGATATTTTTGTTTGTTTCAATATCTTCCGGTGTATAGGATTTCTCTGCATACGCTTCATAGCTTACGGACGATTCGCCGTTCTTCAGCCTTGCGATGATAAGACTACCCATATCACCCAGATGTGCCACTGTATCAGAATATACGATGATATACCCACCGTTTGGATCTACAATGTTGTAGATCATGGGCTGCTGATCGGCATAATACGCATAGGAGTAAATGCCTTTTTCAAGGATCACAAACCTTGTGGTATTTGCCATCGCACCAAGATTGATGTAATACCGTCCTGCTGGCAGTTTTACTGTCTTGATGCCCTTCTGCGTTGTGTTTGAGGAATCAACCACAACATCACCAACAGCATCTTTATTCGCAAGGTTTCTGCCAAGAATTGACCGGATCAGTGTTACGCTGTTTGCCATGCTCTTGATTTTTGCGACAGGTTTTGCATTGACCGGAACACTCTTTGTCAGAGCAGAAGCAGAATCAATAACCGCTTTGTATACTGCCTTTGTCAGTTCGTCAATATCTTCAAGCGCATCATTGATTTTATATTTCACCGTTTCAACAGGTTTCTGTAACCATACACCGCACGTAGAATCAAGATAGTTGATATACAAATATCCTGTCCTTAATGCCGTGTACTCTGTTTCCTGCACCGCTGCGCTCTGTGTAGCAGTTCCAAGAAATACATCATAGTTTCCTGCCGTTGCAATATCACCTGTGACAACGGAAGTATCAGCGACAACAAGCAGAGGTCTGTTTTTCGACCCGTCACAGTATCCCTTGACCTTGTATTTCTTGCCTTGTACCACAGGATAAGTCCTTAATTTTGTGGTAGTCGGTGTTGAAACATAAACCTTATCACTTGCGTTGATCGTCATTCTTGACGAATCAGCAGATTTGTCATGGGACACGGATATATACTCTGATGAACCTGTTCCGGGATAGGTTTCATTTAAAAGAATATCTGCTATGTCTGATTCGTTCTGTGCAACATCTTCCTTCAATTCGTCCACATCGTCCATAACATCATCAATGTGGTATTTTGTCTGCGTTACGGTCTTTTTCAGCCAGACACCGCAGGAAGATCCGTTAGAGTTGATATACAAATAACCCGTCCGCAGCGCAGTATATTCCTGTTCATCAACAGCAGGACTTGCAGCAGATGTTCCTAACAGTAAATCATAATAAGTATTATTTGCAATCGTACCGCTTGTTACAACACTGTCTGCAACAATCAGCAAAGGTCTGTTTTTTGTACCATCACAGTATCCTTTAACTTTATATGTTTTACCCTGTTCAACAGGGTAAATTGTCATGGTCGTTGTTGTCGGAGTTGATATATAAGCAACATCATATTGATTGATTGTGAATCTTGCAGATGCGACATGACTATTTTCTGTTATAGGTTCGTATTCTGTTCCGCTTCCTGCTTCATATGTTTCATGGTCAAGCAGATCATCAACATCGGTGTCCACCTGTGCAATATCGTTCAATACACCCCCAAACTGATCATTCAGTTTATCGGCGCTCCAGGTCTTGTTGGTGTCACCGTCCCCGGCCGTGTCGTCGATCACGTCACTGACAACGTCCGCTGCCATCGCTGCCCGATCCTCTGTTGTCCAGTAGTCCACGCCCTTTTCCGGGGTGTGTCCGTCCTGGCCGGGCGCTCCGTCTTCGCCTGCAGGTCCGGGATCGCCCTGTTCGCCCTGGGCCTTCACGCCGGTGGTCACATACTGGCCCTCCTGCAGGTCCCAGATCTCCCAGTACCCCGTCTGGCCGATCCGCGGCTGATGCTCCGCTGCAGCAGCTGCTTCCCGGGCCTCTTCCACTACCTCGTTGGCCTCGTCAATCCAGTCCTGGATCGGATCCGGCACGTCTCCGCCGTCAGGGATGCTTTCCTTCACCCGGAACTGTCCGCGGCAGCTCTTGATGATCTCAGACCCGTCCATGAAGGTCAGCTGGAACAGCCCGTCCCCGTCATGGATCAGCACGCTGTTCTTCACGGTCCATTCCACCAGGTCGCCGTCCCTGGCAACCGTCACCGGGAACCGCTCGCCCATGGGCGGCACCACGGCCATGCCCACGGTGGCCTGCGGGTGATCGCCAAAAACCTCACCCGCGTCAATTACGACGCGGGTGTGATCATTTTCCCCCACATAGCCAAGGCCGATCACGACCTTTTCCAGGTCTTTCAGTTTGTACGTTTTGGTCTTCATCCTGGTCTCCTCCTTGTCTTCGCTTATTTTGTTGTTTTATTCATCCGCCCGTCAGGCGGTCAGATACATCCCGGTCCCCCACACCTGGCCGGAGCCCTGCGCGTTCGCCTGAATCTCGCCGTTGGTCTTGATCAGGTACGACCGGTTCCCGTCGCTGGCAAAGAAATAGGTTTCCGTCGCCGGCTCCCATCCGGACGGCACCGTGGCAAATGTTGCCCGGCTGCTGACCGTTCCGAAGGTCGCGCCGTCGATCTTGATCTGTACGACGCCGTTTTTTCTCCGCAGCGACACCGTGCCGCTCACCCAGATCGAAGAATCCGTTTTCGTAGGCGTTGCATATTGCACGCTTTCATAGGGAATCGTGCTGTTTGCCATGCTCTTCTCGGCCTGGCTGATTGATTTACATGATCGGCACCACCAGTGTGAAATACATCGCCTTGTCGTCGTGCTGGATATTGATCAGCCGCAGCGTGTTGCTGCTGAACATCGCGATCCCCGGCTCCGTCTGTCCGTCCACCTTCGCCGCGCAGCTGACCGTCTCCAGGCCGCTCACGTTGCTCACCGTCGCCACCACCGTCTCGTTTGCGATCGGGTTCAGCGCGTAGAGCCCGTGGCCGATGATGATCAGCAGCCCGTCCACAATCCTGGCTGCGATCTTGCCCCAGCTCCGTACCGCCACCTTGCTCGTGTCCAGCGTGATCGTCACGGTGGCCTTCGCGTTGGGGTTCTGTATCGTGCTGTTTGCCATCAGGGAGACACCTCCCCGCAATCAATCAGCCCCTGATCACTCAGATCAGGCCGCCTCTGACCTCCTTCCGGAGATCTTCCGTAATACCCCCCCCACAGAAGCGTGGAAGGCTTATAAATCAACCGTTTCATGTTCTTCCCCTTTCTCACGTCATCGGCTCTTCCAGCCACAGGTAGATATTAGTGGATCCGTTGATCGTCCCGCTGATGGTCACGCTCCCGGCAGCCGTCGCCACGGTCCAGTCGCTCCGCTGCGCTGCCTGATTGCTCAGCCGGCACCCGCCCGGCGGGCAGATCATCGTCGCCGTGATCCGGCTGTCCGTGATGGTCGTCGGCAGGCTGCTCACGCTGCTCTTGCTCAGCGGCAGCGGCCGGCTTTTGTTCATTTCCGTGTCAATCTTGTCCAGGTTCTGGTTCAGGATCGGCAGGCTCTGGTTCTCATCTCCGTCCTGCTTGGTCAGTGCAAACTTCGTTGTGCTGCTCGACACTTATTTCTCACCCCTCTCGTGGCTTTTCAGCCAGTTCACAAATTCTTCCCCGGTGATCACGCCGCCGTCAGACCGTTCCCGGTTCACTGCCTTCAGCACCCGCTCAAAGTGGACCTTTTTGCAGTCCAGCACCGCGCTCCGGTTCGCCTCGTACCACTCCCACACCCGTTTTTCCAGCCCGCTCTTGTCCTCCGTGATTCCCGGGGCCTTCACCAGGGTGTAGTAGCTGTCCATCATCGTCCGGACGCACATCGTGCAGTATTCCTCATACCGTCCCCGCTTCCGGAACTCTTCCGCCACGTAGCAGTGCCGGTCGAAGAAGCTGCACAGGTTCTTGAACCGGATTTCCGGCCGGTTGCACAGGCTCCCGTCCCGCACGATGTAGATATAGATCGGGCTGGCCACCACGATCTTCCCGATCCGCTGGTGGTCGATCTCCATCTCGATCACCGCCATGAAGGCGCTGTCCTCGCACCAGGTCAGGTGCTCCTGGAAGCGGATCCCGTGCTCCTGCAGGAAGCTCCGCCGGAAAACCTTGTTATGCACAAAAACCGGATCCCGGTGGGTCCGCGTGGTCACCTTCCCGTGGTCGTCAAAGATCAGCTCAAACCATAAAAGGTCGTAGTTCTGGCCCTTTTCCAGGCTGTCGATCATCTGCTGCAGCGCGTAGACCCCGCTGAACATGTCGTCGAAGTCGCAGAATTTAATCCATTCCGCCTCGCTGTGGTCTATGCACCAGTTCCTGGCCTTCGCGATCCCGCCGTGCGGAATCGTCACCTGGTTCACCTTGAATGGCATCCCCTCGAAGTTTTCCTCCGGAAAGGGATCCGTTCCGTCATGCACCAGCGTGATCCGGATCTTGCTCCAGTCCACCGCCCGCTGCAGCGATAACATCCCGAAGCCTTTCTTCCCCACTTCCCAGTCTTCCGTCCAGTGTGTCACAAACAGATCCAGCAGCATCTTCCTGTCCTCCTTCTGCCTCCAGCAGTCTCTTCAGGTCGTCCACCTGCCTCTGCAGGCCTTCCGTGTCGTTCTTCACGCCGGCCTTCAGCAGGCCCAGCTTTTTCACCATTTCCACCGTAATCGCCGCGTATTCCAGCGGGCTTCCCGCGAGAAGGGCCTTCATCCCCTTCTCGCAGTCCACGATCAGGCTGTCAATCATCCCCAGGTTGTTCATCAGCCCGCCGCCGTCGTTTACCTTGATTTCACCTGTCCCGTCCATTTTTTTGTTACCTCCCCAGATAGTAGATCGTGCTGCTCGACTGGCTTGTCACCAGCTTGCCCAGGATCGTCGGCGTGTTGTTTCCGCTCCGGTACATGAAGGCGTGGCTGTCTGACAGGTTGTACGTCACGATCGTCTTGCTCTTCCATGTCGCGCTGTAGTCGTCCACCTTCAGCTTCCACGTGTCCACCGTGCCGCCGCAGGTCACGTCGCCCGTGTTCGTCCCGATGCCCGTGCAGTCGATCGTCGTACAGTCGATGTGCTTGCAGTCGATCCCGTTGGTCACCTCCAGCGCGCTCACGTTGATCTCGATCGCCCGCAGCCGGTTCACCAGGCCGTCGATGTCGATGTGGTCGGCGCTCAGCTTGATCGTGCTCGCCCCGTTGTTGATGCTCGCCACAATGCTCGCCGGCTTGATGTGGGCGTTCGCTCCCGTGCCTTCCACCACCAGGCTGATCCGGTCCGCCTCCTGCTGGATGCTGCTCCGGATGTTGCTCACGCTGTTGCTCACTTCCGTCCGGATCTGGCTGGCTGTCTGCTCGATCATGCTCGACAATCCGTTCACCTGGTCGTTCACCATGCTCCGGATGTAGGTGCTCGTCTGCTCGATCACAGAATTGAGCTTTCCTTCGGCGGTTTCAACCTCGCCCCGGATCTGCCGGGCCGTTACCTCCAGGTTGCTGTTGAACACGTTCCCCGCCGCGTCGATCGCGTGGCCCACCAGGGCCAGCCCGTCCGCGGTCTGTACCAGCTTCACCTCGTTTTCCACGTCCACGGCCGTGTTCTTGACGAATTTCCACCCGCCGTTTTTCCACACCCAGACGTAGTCGCCGTAGAAGCTCTCCCAGGCCTGGTTCGCCAGCTGGTTCCATGTCGTGTTCGCCGTGTCGTTCCAGGTCTTCTTGTCGGCCCGCTGGATCCATATGTCCCCGTCATACAGCACGTTCGTCCCGTCGTTCGGGTCCGTCGGCTGGATGTATGTCTTGCTCTTCCTGGCGATCCGCTGCTCGATGTTCGTCATCGTCTGCGTGATCACGCTCCAGGCCACCTCGCTGGCCGTGGCCTCCACCGTTGTCTGGATGTACTCGGTGGTCTGCTCGATCACGCTGTGGGTGATGGAGCTGGCCGCGTTTTCCACCTCCATGTGGATGTACGTGGCCGTCTGTTCGATAACGGAGTGGGCGATGGTGCTCACGCCGGCCGCCACCTCTGAGTGGATCATTTCCGGCGTCATCTCGATGAAGCTGTGCACGCTGCTCACCACGCTCGCCATCTCGATCTGGATCGCCGTGGTCGTCTGTTCAATCAGGCTGAAGGCCGTCACGATGTCATCCTTGGCTTCCTGCACCCGCTGGTGGATGCCGTTTCCGTCCACCAACAGCTCCGCCACCCGGCTCCAGTCCTGGGCAGCGCCTTCTCCGGCCACCGCCTCGGCCACCATCGCCACGTGGTCCGTCGTGTCCACAAACCAGGCGTGATCCTCTTCCGCGTTCTTTGCTGCGGCCCGTCCGCCGCCCCCGCTCTTCGCGTTCTGGCTGTTGATGATGCTCGCCACGTCCTCCAGCAGGTTCGCCAGCGTCACCGTTACCTTTTCTTTTTCCTTGATCTTGTCGGCCCACTGCAGCTTCGTCACCTTTTCGGTGATCTCCGTGCCGTATTCGCTCAGCGGCACCCGGCACTGCCGGTTGATCGTGAACTTGTCCAGCGGTTCGCCCGTCGCCTCGCTCAGGTCCAGCCCGGCCACCGTCACCGTCACGCTGGGCTCGCAGTGCCTCGCGATCCGCTCGTTGGCCCACCGTAGCAGCTCCGCCTTCGTGTCCTTGCTCTGGTCGGTTTCCACCTTGCTCACGATGCCGTAGATCTGCTCGTTCCGGCTCACGTAGTCCCCGTCGATGTGCAGGTTGTTCTTGCCGATCGGGTAAAACCGCGTGTACATCCGGCTCCTGTCCACCGTGTAGCGCAGGGTCTGGATGTTCCGGCTGGCCCGCATCTCGCTGTCCACGCTGCCGTTCAGCTTCCGGATATGCAGCAAAAACGGGAATACGCTGAAATCGTATTCCCAGTAGGCGTCCTCCAGGCTCGCCGTCACGGCCTCCAGGGCCGCGAACAGGTTGTCCCCGTTCCATCCGTAGGGGTTCGACACGCTCGCGTAGGCGTTGTCGATGCTTCCCAGCGCCCAGATGCTCTGCCGCCCCAGGATGTAGGTGATCGCCTCCGCTGCCGTACAGTTCACCGCGCTGTTGTTACCGGTGATGGTCTTCGGCGTGATCTCACCGAACATCAGCTCGTCCTTCAGCGTGTTGATCACATGCTCCAGCTGCAGCGTCCTTGTCTCCAGCAGCGGCTGCTTTTCCAGCGTCTTCACCCGCCACACGATCCCCGCGCCCGGGTCTTCCGTGTCCTGCAGCCATTCGCCCACCTCGATCGCCGGATCCGCCGGCCCCAGGGTGATGGTCGCCTGGCTCTGCCGCTCGGTGAGGACCAGCGGCATCGTCTCCGGATGGATCCGGCCCTTTTCCTGCAGGCTGTGCCCGTTTAACAGTTTGATCATGCGTACCGCCCCTTCGCGCTCACGGTGACGATCACGTCCCCTTCCGCCTCATAGCTCACGGCGTTCCCGCCGATCTGCAGGAAGAACTCGTCCGCCCCCGTCAGCTTGTCCAGCACGCTCGCCGTGCCGATTCTCGCCCGTTTAACCAGCCTTCCGCCCGCCTCCACGTGGTCAATGGTCAAATACCCGTTGTTTGCCAGTCCCAGGCCCGCAAAGCTCATTTCCCGGCCGTTCACGGTCACGCTCAGCGTGTTGATCGTCTCCCCGCTCACGTTCCGGATCAGCACCTCGCCGATGCTCTCCGCGCTGCCGCCCATGGTCAGGGTGCCTTCTCCGCTGTCCCCCTGGTCCAGGGTCACGCTCGTCGCGCTTGCGTCCTCCCAGTAGGGCACCCCGTAGGCCCGGAAGACGATCGCGTATCCCTGCCTCGTGGCCAGGTCGCCGGCTCCCGGCTGCTGGGCGCAGATCACGTTCAGCTGCTTCCCCGTCTTGTAGTTCACGGTCAGCACGCCGCCCTTCGCGGCCCATTTCTTCACCTTGTCCAGCACCGCGTCCCGGTCTTCCGGGTGGTAGCTCTTTTCGTTGATCGTGAAGCGCACCGTCACGTCCAGCCAGTCCCGCCTTTGTCCTGTCACCCGGCTGCCGTCGATTCCGCCCAGGGGCACCGCCGTCACCTGGTCTTTTCCGGCGCTTTCGTCGATCGCCTGGATCAGGATCCGGTTGTCAATGCTGTCCAGCTCCACGCCGTCCAGCGCTGCCCGCCTCATCAGCTGCATGTCATCACCTCTCCGTTTTCCCTGGTTGACGAAAAACCGGAAACCTTATATTTCAAAGGCTTCCGGTTCTTCTGGAGTATTAATTCTGAATTCTGAATTCTTAATTCTGCATTGTCAGCACGATCCCGCGACATTATCCAATGTCGCGGGCAATGATCGTGCTGACATACGGCGCCACCAGTTCGCCCACCGTCCGGCCGTCCAGCTGCACCCGGATCCCGGCCACGCCGGCCGCTGCGCCCCGCTGCACAGCGGTCGCCATGCTCGCCGGCAGGCCCCGGAAGTTCCGCAGGTCGCTGCCCGTGATGCTGTCCCCCGTGTCCGCGTTCCCGGCGGGCGTCTTCCACCAGGTCGCCGGGATGTCCATCCAGTTGGCCGGGTTGAAGTCCTTGTCCATCTCCGCGCTGTTGTATTCCTCCATCAGCCGGTCCAGCCAGCCGTCCAGCCGCTCAAAGGTCGCCTCGTTTCCCTCGAAGGCCGCCTGCAGCTGCTCCCATGCCACGTCGAAGCCGTCCAGGTCGCCGCTGCGCCACACGTCCCACAGGGCCTCTGCCGCTGCCTGCTGCGCCGCCGTCGCGTCCATCCGCGCCGTGCGGACCGGGCTGCTGGGTCCAGCGCCTTCGATGTTTACCACCGGCGCCCCGCTCAGGGCGGCAACCGCTTCCTCCACCGTTTCCCCGCTCTTGTATTTGTCCAGGCTCGGGGTCTTCCCGGTGAAGATGTATTCCAGGATGCCGCGCCCGGCGTCCCGGGTCTGTTCCGCGGTCGGCGTGACGCCGGCGTTTTTCAGCGCCTCGCCCACCTCGTTGATCTTCTTCGCGTCGGCTTCCGCCTTTTCGCGTTTCGCCTTCCCGTTGATCAGCTCGTCCAGGATCGGGTAGCACAGGATCGCCGCCAGGCTCACCGGCAGCACCACGTTCGTCAGGGCGCTCGCGATGCTCGCCCCCAGGCTTCCGGCCATCCCAGCCGCTCCGCCCGCCGCGTTGGCAGCTGCCCCCGCCGCGTTGAACCCCTGCATCACCTTCAGGTTCGCCGCAAATTCGGCGATCTTGGCGATCAGGCTGGCGCCCTTGCCAACCAGCCAGAAGGCTGCCAGCACCTCAAACCCGGTGATCACCTTGTCGATGTTCCCTTCCTCGCTGATCCACTGCAGCGCCCCGGCCAGGTCCTGCATGGCCTTCCCGATCGTCCTCACGATCCCGTTGTCGCTCTGCTCCAGCTTCTTTCCGGCCTCGTCCAGCTTCGCCGCTGCGGCCTCGATCGCCACCACGATCCGGTCGAAGAAGTCGCCGATGTCCTTTTCCAGCTGCGCCAGGTCCTGGTCGTCCCCGCTGTCCAGGTACTTGATCAGGTCGTCCAGGATCCGCTGCGCGTTCCCCACCAGGTCCAGCGTCAGGCTCCCCATGTGGGTCGCCTCAAAGCTGTCCAGGAAGGCCTTCCACGTTTCCTTCAGCAGGTCGATCTTCTCGGCCAGGCTGCTCATCTCGCCGATCTGCTCTTCCGTCATCCCCAGGCCTTCAAACCGCTCCAGGTTGTCCCGGATCGTCGTCCAGTCGTTCAGCAGGTCCATCACCTTCGTGGCCCGCTTCTCTCCGAAGACCTCGCCCGCCGCGTTCAGCCGGCTTTCGTAGTCCATCGCGGCCAGGCTGTCCATCACCGCCATCGCGTAGGCCCACCGGTCGCTGAACTGCTCGCTGCTCACCAGCGTCGCCTCGGCGATCTTCTTCTGGTCGCCCATGTTGATCCGGGTCACCGCGTTGTTCAGGTCGTCAAAGCTGTTGTGGGCGCCTTCCACCGCGTGGGTCCATTTCTGGATGGTGGCCGCGTCCGTGTTCCAGAAGCCCGCCAGGTCCACCCAGCTGTTCGCCCGTCCGGCCAGGTCCACCATGTCGGCCCATACCTCGGATATGGCGCCGCGCACCGTGTCCACCATGCCCCGGAACAGGTTTTCGATTCCGCTGGAAACCGCCTCGCCCGCGTCCGCGATCTTCCCGATGCTGTCGGCGAAGCTCTTCGCTGCCACAGTGCCCATCTGGGCGTCCCGCTCCGCCTTCTTGAAGCCTTCCCCCAGGCCTTCCAGGTCGTTCCGCATGTTCCCCAGCGTGGCCCGGGCGTTATTCAGCTTCTGTTCCCACTTCTGAACCTCGTCCTCGTTGTCCGCGTATTTTTCCCGGACCTCTTCCAGGGCCTTCTGGTAGGTCTTGACGATCTTCTCCTGCTCCTTGATGCTTTTCTGCAGGTTCTTGCGCCTCGTCTCGGCCTTCTGCTGTTCCGTGGCGTTCCGGCCCAGCTCCGCGGTCTCGGCTTTCAGCTCGCTCCGCAGGGTCTTCAGGTTCCGCTGCGCCTCTTTGATCGCCGCGCTGTATTCCTTCTCGCCGTCCAGCACGATCTTCTGTTTGATCTCTTTCGCCACGTTCCTCACCTCACAAAAAACGGGTTACATGATCGAATCCGGATCCGGATCTTTTCATGTAACCGCCTTGTCATGTCATCTTCCGGATGCTCTTCCCCCAGTTAATCTGCAGGTCATAGTCCATCCGGATCTTGTACATATCCCGCACCCAGCCCGGCGTCATCCGCCTGGCTTCCCGTGCCTGCACCCCGGCGATCAGCGCGTACCCGTAATACTCCCGGGCCCGCGTCGGCCGCCGGCTCACCCGTTTTTTTCGTCATATATCTCGGCCAGGGCGTCGTGCTCTTCGTCGTCCGCCTCTCCGCCGTTCGTCTCGCTTTCCATGCCCTTTTCCACCGCCGCCTGGATCGCTGCGCTGATCTCCACCAGCTTCGCCATCCCGGTGTGCCTGCCCACCGTGTCTTCCGTCACGTCCATGGGCTTGTCCTCGTAGTCCCTCTGGCTGTTCGCCAGGATCGCAAACAGCTTTTTCACCGCCTTCACCATGCCGCCGCCCCGCAGCGCCTGGAAGGCTTCCCGAAGCCCGCCGAATTCCGCCTCGATCTGCTCCAGCGCCTGCAGGTCAAACCGCAGTTTGTACAGTGTGCCGTTCAGCTCCACTTCCGGCTTTCCCGCCGGCTGGCCCTGCTTCTTCATCTTTTCCGTGTACAGTTCCATTTTCTTTTCCTGTCCTTTCTGCCTCTTTCGCAGGCAACTCTTCACTTTTTCACTGCCAAAATCGAAAAAAACGGCCGGAAGGCCGAAGCCCTCCGGCCTGTCTTCATCAGGTGCCGCTGGTTGTTTCCGTCGCCGCGCTCGTGGTCTCTTCGCTCGGATCCGCGCTCTCGCTGATCTGGGCGTGGCCCTTCAGCCAGGCGATGGCCGCGCTCTCGGTCATGCCGCCCTTGTAGGCGTAGTAGATCGCGTCGCCGTTCTCCGTCAGGATCACGTCCACCGCGTCGCCGTTGATGGTCTCGTGCTGCCAGCTGGTGCGGTCGCGCCGGGTCTCGGCGCTGATCCCGCTGGTGGCAAACTTGATCTTGTAGAACCAGTAGCCCTCCCAGGTGATGGTTCCCTTGAACCGGTTCGCCATCAGCACGCCGGCGCCAACGTAGGGGGCGTCGTTGCTGGTCAGCAGCAGCTCGCCGTCGCTGCCTTCCGCGTAGCCCAGCACGCCGGTCCGGATGTCGTCGTTGTTGTTCACCAGTTCCAGCGCCATGTGGGCGCCGGTGGCGATCGCTTCGCTGTCGATCTTGTTGCCGTCCGCGTATTCCGCGTCGTTCGTCCTGTCTTCGGTGATGTCCACCTTCGCCAGGTAATCGTCCAGCATCATCCCGTCGTGGTAGACCATCGCGCTGCCATCGCCGCCGCTGGTGATCCCCGCGAAGGTGAACCGAGCGCATGTTACCTTTGCCATTCGCTTTTTCCTCCTCTTGTCAGATTTCCGATAGCAGCCGGTCGCTCTCGGCCTGCATGGCTTCCACCACGGCCTGCTCCGTCTTGCCCTCGTTTCCTGTGATGAATTTGTCTCCGGTCTTGTTGATCTTCGGGCGCTTCCTCGGCCACTTGGTCAGCGGCCGCTGCCCCTTGCCGTAGTTGATCACGTAGGCCTTCGTGGCGTTCCTCACGCCCTTCCGGTCGTCTCCCTGGGGATAGACCTCCGTGCTGGCCCCGCCGTAGTATTCCCGGATCCCGTTGTTGCCGATACTGTCCAGCATGTCCCGGTTCCGGGTGTGGCTGTACTGGGTTGTGGCGTCTGCCATCACCTTTTCGGCGGCCTTCGCCCCGGCCTCCACCACGGCCCGCAGCGTCGTCCGTCCCAGCTTGTTCAGCCGCGCTTCCTGGATCTCAAATCCGTCCACGCTAAACCGTGCCACTGTCTTCCTCCTCCGGCTCTTCCTCGGCCAGCGGGCACATCAGGTAGATGGTCCACCGCCACATCACCTTTTCCAGGTCATACAGGTAGTTCCGCGCCTTAAACCGCCAGCCCATGTCGCTTCCGTGCTCCTTCGCGAAGTCACGCAGCACCTTCTGCACCTGCCGCTTGGTCCGGCTTCCCTTGTCGCTCACGCAGACCCACAGGTCCGCGCCGACCTCCTGTTCCACCATTCCGCCGTCGGCCCAGTCGCAGTTGTCGTCGCCGGTCAGTTCCAGCGCTCCCCAGTCTTCCGGCCGGTTGGTCTCCAGCACGTCCCGGCTGAAGGTGATGTCTTCCACGCCGGCGTTCAGGGCGTCGATCAGCTCGTCAATCAGGTCGAAGTCTTCCGCGGTCTCAATGGTTTCCGTCTCAACGGTTTCCACCAGCTCGTCCCCGCTGTAGATCTCTTCCGTCATTCCTTACACACCCCCGCCCGTCACGCGCCGGCACTTCAGCCTTATGTAGTCCCGCATGTAGCCCAGGTGGTTCACCTCCAGGATGTTGTACTCCTGGGCCCCGTGCTTCAGCCGCCAGGTCGTGTCAATGTCGTCCCGCCACCGGATCGTGAAGGTCACGATGTCCTCGGCGTTCACCGCGTGGGCCTGGAAAAATTCCCGCCCGCTCACGTCGCTCTTCGCGGCGTACACCCGGGCCTTCAGCACCCAGCTGGTGGTCCGCCGGCTGTCCTTTGCGCTCTGCGGCTGGTACAACTGCACCGGGTGCCGCAGATCTCCGGCTTTAATCGCCATCCGCGTCACCTCCGGGCTTTCTCAGCTGGTGCACGCTGGTCACGATGTAGGCCGGGATGTTCGCGTTCGCGTCCGCGTTGCCGCGGTTGTCATACATCCAGGCGGCCAGGTTGCACACCCAGAAGGTGTACAGCTCGCTGTTGCTGGGCTCCACCCCGGCCCCCCTGTACCACTCCACGGCCGCGCGGTAGCACATCTCCAGCACGGTGTCTTCCGCTTCCGGATCCGCTCCGGCAAACCGGCGCACCTTGTCCAGGATGTCGTTTCTTGTCTCGGCCATGGTCTCAACTCCTTACTTTCCGGTGGCCTGCTTCTCAGTCTTCGCGGTTTTCGCCGCTGCTTTCGCGGTCTTGCCGCCCTTCAGCTCGGCCACTTCCTTTTCGAGCTTTTTTATCCGCTTTTCAAGCTCTTCAAAATGCTCGTTAATCCGCATCCGGGCGCCTCCTTATCAGGTACCGCTCACGGTTTCCGTCGCCGCGCTGGTGGTTTCAGCGCTGGCGTCCGCCGGCAGCTCAGCCACGGCCCAGGCGCCGTCCACCACCATCAGCACCTTGCCGTTGTCGCTGGCGCTCACGGCGGGCAGCTCGGTCACGCTCACGCCCACCAGCTTCTCCGCGATCGCTTCCAGGGCTTTGGTGTTATCGCTCTTTGCCATTTTGATGTCCTCCTTCTTTCAAATGTCAGCAAAAGGAAGGGGACGGGGCGAACCCGTCCCCGCTTCTCATCAGGTCAGGGCGAGCTTGCGGGCCACCACCGCGGCGGTGTCGAACTTGCTCACACCCAGGCGGGCGATGCCGCGCACTTCGGTCAGGTCCTTCACCCAGGCGTCGCCGCCGATGTCGGTGCTGGCCACTTCGAAGGTACCCTTGTGGAACAGGGTCGCGAACTCCTTCATGTCGCCGATGTAGAACGGCGCGTAGGTGTTCGTGGAGAGGTTCGGCAGCTGCGCGTCAGACATCACGCGGATGTTGCGGCCGAAGATCTTCTTCTGGGTCGCGTTGGTGGGATCAGGCTGCAGCAGGCCGCGGCCGGTATCGTCCACCAGCTGGTCCAGGCAGTCAAAGCCGGTCTGGTTGGTAATAACCACGGCTGCGGCGCTGATCGCGGGATCCAGGCTCTTGTTCAGGATCGTCTTGATCGCGCCTTCGGCGGTGATGGATCCGCTGGTGAGGGCGGTGCTGGGGGTGCCCAGCGCTGCAAGCAGCAGATAGTTCTCGGTGATCACCAGTTTCTTCGCGAACCAGCGGCCAAGGTATGCCATCAGGTTGGCATCTTCGTCGGCCATCAGTTCGTTGGAAATCGGGATCCGCAGGCCGCGCTTGGCCAGGGCGTAGTTCACCTTGCCAAAGGCGGGCTGGTCGCTGTTGTTCGGCACGGTGCCCATTTCGTCGATCTCCGGCATGGGAGTGCTGGGCGCGGTGTCGATCGGGCGCCATCCGGTGGGAGCGCTCACGCTCTCCACGTTGAACAGGTCGCTCAGCGGGAGCAGCTCGCGCTTGATCTCGTGGATGGTGTTGTCGATGTCAACAGGCACCAGGAAGCCGCCGTCAGTGCCAACGGGATCGCCGCCGCCTTCGCTCAGGGCATCGAACAGGATCTTCACGTTTTCGTTGCCACGGCCGTTTTTCCGGGTTACGCCGTTGCGGATCGCGTAGCAGAAGGCGCGGACGTACTCGTTGGACGCGAGCATGTCCTTCTTGCTCTTGGGCATCTCGGGCTGGCCCATCGGCTGCAGGCCGGGCACCTGGCTGTCCTTCAGGGCGTTGTAGCTGTCCTGCAGCGCGCCCATCCGCTTCTGCATCTCGGCGATCTGGTTCTGCTGCGCTTCGATGTCGGCCATCGGCACAGCGCTGTTGACGGCGTCCGCAGCCAGCTTGGCGTTGGCGCTGCGGATCTGGCCGCCCAGGGTGGTGATCTGGTTCATAATCTCCTGCAGATTCATTCGTTTGTTCCTCCTTATTTTGTTGATCGTCTGCATTTGGGTAACTAAAAAAAGCGACATCGTTGTCGCTTTCCGAAAAGGGTTTCCTGTCCGTGTTTGGGTGCCGGCCTTACTGGATCATGTCTTCCACAGCGGCGCTGCAGATCATCGCCCGCCTGGCGATACTCGCCCGCAGGTCCATTTCCGCGTCGTCCATCTGGGGTTCCTCCGGCTCCGGCAGCCGGGCTGTGATTTCCTGCAGGCCGTGGGCCTTCATGCTCATCATGGTCGGCTTGCACGCACTCGCCGCAATAGCGCCATTGGTTCCGGCACTGCCGGCCGCTCCGTAGATCTCGTCCGCGAAGCCTTCCTCCACGCAGGTGGCCGCGCTCATCCAGGTCTCGTTCTCCAGCATTTTCTCCAGCTGGTCCTTGTCCTTGCCGGTCCGCGCCTGGTACGTGGTGATCAGGCCCTCGGCGATCACGTCCAGCACCTTCGCGGCCTTCCTCAGTTCCTTCGCGTCCCCCATGGCCACCGTCCACGGGTTGTGGATCATCATGTAGGCCACCGGGTGCATCAGGATCCTGTCGCCGGCCATGGCGATGATACTGGCGGCGCTGGCTGCGATTCCGGTCACGATCACCGTCACCGTGCCCTCGCCGTTCATGCTGTGCTCCCGCAGCGCGCTGTAGATCTCCGCGCCGGCGATCACGTCCCCGCCGGGGCTGTTGATGTGCACCGTCACGTTCTTCACGCCCTTCAGGGCTTTCCGGAAGTCGCTGGCGATGCAGGCGTCCGGGCCGGTAAACCATCCGGGCTCCGCCACGATCTCGCCGTCAATGTCCAGCACGCCGTCCTCCGGGATCTCGGCGTCATTCTTCAGGTTCCAGAATGTCATTCGTCATTTTCCTCCTTTCCTGCAGAATTTCCGCCGCCCAGCAGCAGCTCCGGTTGCTCCACGGCAATCCGCAGCGGGATCAGGTCACGGCTGCTCATCAGCTCGTTGCCCATCTCATCCGGCGGAAGCCCCAGCTCTTTCCGCACCTCGTTCGGTTTCCGCCATCCGCCGCGGATCGCCATCTGGTTCCTCTCGGCAGTGGTCTTGGTATCCGTCCGGGTCAGGCTGGTCACGTCAAACCGGAAGCGGTAGTCGCTCGCGTACTCCTCCGGAGTAAGCAGCTTCCGGTTCAGCTCGTCCTCCCACTGCTTCACCTTCGGCCCGATGGTAAGCGTGAGGTATTCCAGCTGCTGCTGTTCGTTGTTTCCGGGGCTGGTGTCCGTATAGTCCCCCAGCATGTGGGGCGGCAGGTTGTACACCGTGGCCACCCGGTTCCGCGTGATCCGCTCCACGTTCATCACCTGGGCGTCCACGCTGCTGTTCGCGAAGTTCGTGGCCGTCATCCCGCCTTCCAGGATCACCACGCTCCGTCCGCTCTTTTCGTAGGTCTCCAGGAACCGGTTCACGGCGTCGTCCTTCTGTGCCTGGCTGAGGCCGGTGTTCGGCACCGTCAGCATAATGCCGTGGTTCACGCCGTCCAGCTGGTCCAGGCTCATTTCCTTCACCTGGGTGTCATAGTCCAGGCTCTTCCGCAGCACGTCGATCGGGCGGATCCCCTTGATGCCGTTGGCGCTGATGTGCTTCACCGCCAGCATCAGGAAGCCGGGCGCGTAGGCCACGCTCCCGTCGTCCATCTTCACCTCGTACCAGATGTCCCCGTCCTCGTCCTTCTTCGGGGTCACCTTCGTCGGGTTCAGGATGTCCAGCCGCAGCAGCTGCCCCTCTTTATTCAGCACCCGCAGTGCGTAGGCCGTGCCCTCGGTGTTCAGCAGCACCTCCATCGTCTGCATCCAGCTGTATGCGCTGAAGTTCGGATGGGGCTCCAGGCTGATCAGCCGCTCCATCGGGTGGTCCTTCTGGATCTCGTACCCCTTGTACAGGTGGATCGGCATGCTCGCCATGGTATTGCTGATCCGGCTCACCGCGGCGTAGATCGCCTCGTTTGCCTGGATCTGCATGTCCGCCCTCGGCCGGTTCAGCTGCCGCAGTTCCCGGCTCCGCACCGGCCGGCTGGGTTTGTCCCTCGCCTGCGCCTTATGCTGCCGCCTGTCAAATGGCCACATGAGTTCACTCACCTCTTCACTCTAAACTTTTCACTCTTCACTCTTCACTCTGTCATCCTGAGCAAGCGAAGCGCGTCGAAGGATCTCCCCCGGCCCGCAGGCCGTTTAAAAGTCCGTCTTACTGGAAACTGTCGAATTCATCGTCCACCGGCACTTCCGCGCTGCCCCGCTTCCCGGGTGTCAGCTTCAGTTCGCCCAGGTGCTTCCGCTGCTGTTCCATGTAGGCCCTCAGCTGCGCCGGGCTCTTGTTCTCGGCCCAGTACATCTGCCGGCCGTTCCGTCTCTCCTGGCCCAGGCCCCGCTGCGCGATGTCGTCCATCAGCATCTGCTTCATCTGCTCCGCGTAGGCGATGTCCGCCACCAGCATCTGGTCCGGTTCCGTCAGCCCCTCCGGGCGTTTCTCGCAGGCTTCGCATAGCCGGTAATACATGTGCCGGGCCCGCTTGTCCTGGATCCGCTCGAAGTGCTCCTTCTTCATCGTTTCGTTCATTTTTCCTGTCCCCCTGTCCATCACACCTTGATCACTCTCATGTTATGCTGCCCGATCTTCTCCAGCGTCTTCTTTTTCTTCTTGCTCCGCCGCTCCGGATGATGATCCTCGTGGCAGCTCAGGCACAGGCTCCGGCAGTTTTCCATGTTCAGTTCCAGGTCAGGTCGCTCGCTGCGCGGGATAATGTGGTGCACCATCACAGCCCGATTCGGTTTTATTCCGATTCCGGCCCGCATCCTGTCCATGCAGTCACAGCACATTCCGTTATCCCGCGCCAGCACAGCTTTCCGAAGCCTTTTCCACTCCGCGGAATGGTAAAACGGATCGCTTTCCTTGTAGTCGGCCATCTGTCCACCCCGTTGTTCATATTTGCAAAAAATATAGGCTCAAAGCTCTTTGGAAAAGTAACCCGGCCGCAGGGACAGGTCTGCCGGCCGGGGCAAAGAAAAAGGCGTCCGGAAGATCGCCTTCTTCCGTCCGCCCCGCTTTGGCAGCTTAAAGATTATCATCCCATTCGCGTTCCTTCAAGGGTTATACACGTACCCTGCGTGTTCCCCACACGTGGCCACGCGTTCCTTCCGCGTTCCCTGATGTTCCATTCTTCCTATATATACGCACCGGCAAAAATTTTATGATTGCCTTCTCCGGCCCAGGTCGATCACCCGGACGTTCGGCACGCTGAACTCCACTCCCGCCGGCTGCTTTTGCATCTTGATGCAGTGGGCGTCCAGCCAGGCCATGAAGCCGTCGATCTTCCGGAACTTGTTCCGCTTCATCGGCATCCAGTTCTCCTTGTCCAGGTGCCGCCGCTCGCCGCTGATCCGCACGTTGTCCGTGTACCACCGCAGCATCGGGTCGTTGTTGCTCACCACCTGCCCGGCCAGCAGCAGCTCCTTGATGTCCTTCATCGGGTCGTTCAGGGTGATCGGTCCCTGCCGCACCACCTGGCAGTCGAAGGCCGGATAGTCCGCCCCGCCGGTCTTCAGCATCTGCACCAGTCTCGTCGCGTTCGCCGGGTCGTACCCGATGGTCACGATCTCGTAGATCTTGCTCTGTTCCACAAACCAGGCGTGCACGTCCTCCTGCAGCACGTATTCCCCGGGCACGATCGTCAGGTACCCCTTCATCTGCAGGCCGTAGTAATCGATCTTTTCCTGGTCCATGTCCACCTTCCGCTGCGGCACCCAGCTGTGCAGCTTCACGAAGATCTTCCCGTCGTCCAGCGGGAATTCCAGCGCCGCTGCCGTGAAGTCCTCCCGGTTGGAAAGGTCGAAGCCGCCGTAGCACCGCCGGCCAACCAGGCTTTCTTCCGGATAGGTGTCCTTGTTCCGCTTGATCACTTCCGGCTGCACGTAGGCCATGTCGTCCGCGT
>Ga0310690_10003759_pt1 | contig 22338 bp, 29 predicted proteins | sample AusTroGonzalo_MG_2_FD_207661 | JGI IMG/M metagenome (GOLD analysis project Ga0310690, IMG submission 207661) | Bovine rumen microbial communities from tropical cattle in Woodstock, Queensland, Australia - Gonzalo_04 (v2) (version 2) | ecosystem: Host-associated > Mammals > Digestive system >... | reverse complement strand
GGTTACCGCCCTCAAAGAAAAATACTCCAAACTTTCTGCTAATGCTGCTGATGAATATCAAAGAAAAATTTTAGACCTTCAGGAAAAAATGAATGAAGTGATTAAGATGAGTAGATTAATCCCTGGTATTCTTTAATTTAAGAGGTTTCAAGAATGTTACTTCTTCCCCTTATATTCTTATAAGAAACAAGTTAACATTCATCTAGAAGTGAAAGTAAAATTTTTGAAATGAAGTTCAAATATTTGAAAGAAAGTTCATTTCACCAAAGATGAAGTTGTTGAAGAATAAAGTTCAAAAATATAGGAGTAAATATGAGTAAAGATTTTGATCCTGAGAAAAAGATTTATGAGATCTATGCAAAGCTCAAGAAGGAAGATTTGTTTAATGATTGGGCAAATCATGGAAACAAAGTGATGACTTATTTAGAGCGAGAATGGGGTTATGAAAATCCTCCAACTGAAAATGAGATTGCTGAAGTCATTGATCAGTTTAGCTCAGACGAAGGAGTTAAAAAGGTGTTCAAGGTTTTGAATAAAAACGACAAACAGTTTCTTTTGGAATTTATGAGAATTGGCTTCAATGAAATAATTAATGGATCAAACTGAAAAGAGGTTTAAAAAATCTTTCTCCATGTTATAATATAAATACGGAATAGAGTTGCCAGCGTAGCTCAGGGGTAGAGCAACGCACCTGTAATGCGTCGGTCGACAGTTCAAATCTGTCCGCTGGCTCCATCAAGTAGTCCCTTGGCGTAATGGTCGCGCGCGGGGTTTTGGTCCCCGGTCAGTGGAGGTTCGATTCCTCCAGGGACTACCATTTTTATGCTTTAAGTCTCACTTTCTGAATGTGTATTTTTACAGGTTTACTTTTTGAATTTCTGTGTTATATTTTTATAGAAAAGGAAAGAAAGGATAGGAAGAACATGAACATTGACGAACTTGCAGAATCCATTGGTCTTTCACAAGAAGAGGCAGACTTTTACACTTGGCTGAAGAAAGAGAATATCACAAACCTTCATTTTGGACAAAGATTCAATATGAAGAATGTTGCATTTTTTATTGTGGGAGGCACACTGACTGGGAATATCTATTGTCAACATTTTCCTGCTAAAACTCATATTTCAAAAATTAGATTTGATGAAAGCAGACCAAAAGTTATTCTACCCTGGCGAGTCTTGCTTCATATGATGAAAAAAGAGAAGGATGAATAAAGAAAAACCCTTCTAGATGAATGAAAGATTAAGAAACAGAAATATATACCAATGTGAAAGTTTTAATCGTTAAAAGGAGGAAAAGAGATGAACGAAAATGTTGAAAAACTTGCTTTGGAAATTGTCAATCCGATCAAACATATAATTGCAAATTACCAGAAAAATTGTTCTATGGGTCCGAGTTATCCTCCTGGGTGGTATACTGGTATTTACTGGCGAAAACCGGCATTTAAGAAACTTTCTAAAGACAAAGGATTTGGAAAATATTTGCTTTTTATCTATAACCATCCTTATCAGTTTAGATATGAAATTTTAGATTATTTGGATGGAAGATCAGGCGATGGAGAATATTTTCAGCATTATTTAAAAGCCGAACTTGTTATTTGGTCTAAAAAAAGAGGATATGAAATTACACCTCTTGGTGTAGCTCTACTTAAGTACTTTAATTTAATTTAAGTTTACTTATTCTGATGAAGTGTTATAATTAAATATAACATCCACAATAAAGGAGACTTAAATGACAACGGTTAATGAAAAAGATGAATGCATTGAAATCAAAGAATTTCTTACCTTTGATGGAACGGTGAAACCGATCTATGAAGAATTTCTTGATGAAGCTCGTGATGATGATACTTATGAAACTGAGGGAATTAAAAAATTCAAAGAATATCAGTTGACTCATGAGGACAAGGTTGAAATTCTGGAGCGGCTTAAAGAACAATATGAAGATGAAGCTGAATACTTATATTTTAATAATGCTTCAATCTTTGATCGAAATATTATTGTTGGTGCTCTTGAATCTTGGATCTCAGATACATTTGATATCAGTATTGAAATTCCGTATTGAAAGGTGCAAATATGAAACTTTATTATGTTGTCGCTGATTGGGAATATTACAATGGGTATGATGAAGTCCCTCATTATGGGTTTGACATTCTTTCAGTTTGCACCGATGAAAGTTCGGCCAGGAAAGATCTGAAAAAGAATTACAATGAACATTGTAATGATTATAATGCATTCACTAATTTCAGAATCTATGTGAAAGATACTGATGACAAAACTCCTGTGGATTTTTCAAAGCAGAAACCATTGGCACAATATTTTGATTGATGAAAGGAAAATGGGAAATGAAAATTAGAAGTTCATATGTTTCAAATAGCTCAAGTTCTTCATTCTTAATTATTTATAAGAAGCTTGAAGATTTTTCAAAGTTTAGTCAATTTGAAGAGTTTGGTACTTTTTATCATGATCTTAACGAAGCTCCAATTGAATCTGGGTTAAGACATCTGAAAGCTGTTATTTTTAATGCACTTTATGATGAGTTTGACTGCATGATGAAATTTCAAATAGACATTTCTTCTGCTACTAATGATATTTTTGATATCTTTAGATTGGCTGAAATGGATTACAAAGAATTTGCTGAAATTGAAATTCCAGTCATTGCTCTCATTGATGAATATAGAAAGAAGATTGCAGAGAAAAGTCCTGATCTTTTGAATCTTTTATTTGAATTGGAAGGGCATTATATGAATTGCTCTTTCATTTCAGAGGAACAAATTAAATTTATATTGAATTGTGAGCAAGAGATCAATAATAAATTTCACAGCGAAGAATTTTGGAATCAACTTAAAGAAAGTTCTGAAAATCTTGCCAAGAAGATTTATGATATTTTTGAGAAGAAAGGTTATAAACTTCGTTCTATTCGCTATGAGGATGATACTAATATTGGATGTTTAATGGAAACTGGATTTATGCCATTTATTAGTATGAACCCTGAAAGAGAATATGAAATTATTACTACAAGTGAACATTAAGGAGGTTTATTATGACTGATATGCATAAAATTGAAAATCTTTTTACTGAGATCTGTAAGCATCATAAAGCAATATCAGAACTTATTAATGAACTTTATATGGAAGTTTATAAAGAAGAGTCAACTTCTGATAAATTTAAGTTTCCAGATCAAGGGCCGTGTGATGTTCCAAATAGTGAATGGACTGATCCTATTAATGTAGATAAAAAATGATTGGTTTAATTGTAATTTTAATTATCATGTATTTCATTTTAGAAGGCATTGCAGAAGGGAGTAACAAAAGATGATTCCTGAAAAATTTATTCTTTCTATGATTCAAGTTTTGAAAAAGTTTTTGGCATATGATTTTGGAACTTATCAGGTTTACATTGACCAATACGGAAATAGATATATTGAAGCAGCTGATGGCAACTTTCATTTGTTATTTTTAAAGAGCACTGGGTGGACTTCAAAATGGGGTAAAACATTTGAAGATGACCCAACCCACTGTCCTTTTGGTAATGAAATCGCTGATATTGAAATCACTAAGATGTGCAGAGGAATTCGTAATAAAGAAGGAAAGAGAACTGTATGTCCTTGGTGTTACAAGTCAAATACTCCAAATGGAACTTATATGGATTTTGGAACTTTCAAAAGAATCTTCGATAAGTTGAATGCTCCTAAAACTATGACTCAGATTGCCTTTGGTGTGGATGCTGAAGCTTCTGATGTGTTGAATCCTGACATTTGGAGAATCATGGATTACTGTATTGAAAATAATGTAACTCCTAATATTACTGTAGCAGATATTGATGAATACACTGCAAGAAATCTTGTAAAACGTTGTGGAGCTATTGCTGTTTCATACTATGGAAGGATTGATAAGAATCGTTGTTATGACACTATTAGACTTTTACTTGATGAAGCTAAGGCTATTGGAAAGCAGATGAATATCAATATCCATTGCCTCCTCAGTGAAGAAACTTATGAATCAGTTTTTGATCTTATTAAAGATCGTCAGTCAGAGCCTCGTCTCCAAGGTATGGGTTCTATTGTGTTTCTTTCATTGAAGCAGAAAGGGAGAGGCGAATATTTCAATCAGCTTACTGAAGAAGAATTTAAAAAGATCATTGACACATGTTTTGAAAATCATGTCAATATGGGTTTTGATTCTTGTTCAGCTCCTAAATTTCTAAAGGCGATTTCCGATCGTCCTGATAGAAAAGAACTTGAGAATTATGTTGAAAGTTGTGAGAGCTGTAACTTCTCTTTGTTCATTGATGCTAATGGAATCTTTTACCCTTGCTCTTTTATGGAAAAGGAAGGTGAATGGAAGACTGGAATTGATATGACAAATATTGACAATTTTGTGAAAGATGTTTGGTATGATGATAGAGTTGTTGATTGGAGAAATGAATCTATCAGATGTATTGAATGTCATGGATGCAATAAGTGCAAATTCTTTGAAGTATAAAATAAGAAATGAACTGATTGGGTTATTAAAAAATGAAAATTAGAGAATCATATGTAAGTAATTCATCTTCTTCATCATTCTTGGTGTTAGGACATATTGAAGTTATTAAAAAAGATAATCATTATGCAGATTCAATTAATACTCAAAAAAATGAGACACTTTCTTGTGTTAAAATAAATGATTGTAGCTCTTCTATTATTGAAGATTTGGAAAAACGTTATATTAAAAGGTATTAAAAAATGAAAATTAGAGAATCATATGTAAGTAATTCTAGTTCATCTAGTTATATTATTGAATTCAAAAATCTTAATGATACTATTACTATTGACAACCATATCTTTACAGTTGAAAATCTTTTAGATCATATTAACGGTTTTAATTGGGGTGATGAAAACTCTTTAGAAGAAGTTACCACAGATGAAGGTTTTAGAAATGAATTGATTTCTCACCTTGATAACTTTCTTCATTTCTATTCATCTTCTAACAATAAAGATACTTTATATGGAAAACTGAAAGATGATATCAAAAATTCTAAGTCAATTTTTGCAAGATTTTCAATTGGTTATCATGATTATTTAGGGAAGTTTCTTTATGATGAAATGATCAAAGAAGGTGTAATTATTGAAAGAGATAAAATATTGGATTAATGAAAAATGAAGATTAGAAGTACATATGTGTCAAACAGTTCAAGTAGTTCATTTGTAATATTTGGAGATAAGATTACGGATCCTTTAGCTTCGCTTAAGAAAGGAAAAAGGGTTTTTGTATTTGTTCCTGGTGGAGGAACTTCTGGAGAGGCGGAAGATTGGGGGATGTTCCTGGATAAAGATTGTTTCGATCTTTTAAATGGCAGTTCCTGGTTTAAGGAAAGAAAAAAATATTCTACTTTTATTGAATGTCCTGAAGGATTTGATGAAGATCCTGAAGCAGTTGATAAAGTTATTATTACTAAAGAAATAAAAAATCAGACAATTTTCGCTTTCAATAGAGATTATAGTTCTCCTAACACTTTAGAAGGATTGAAAGAATTTTTAGAAGAGGAATGAATGAAATGACTATTGTTCTTGCCAAAAAAAGAGTTTTTTCCATTGAAGATATTGCTGAATATGTTTTAAACAACAAAAAGGTTATTGAAATATTTTATGAAGATGATCTTTATGTTGGAAAATATATTGATGATGCTAATTATGATGAATATGCAGCTGAATATTGGAATAATAAAGAAAAACAATTTGGGCCTTTTCAAGAATTTCTTTGTGATGTGATGGTTTTTGAAGATGGATCTAAAGTTGATGTTCCAGTTGGTAAATATGAAATTGAAATTTTGAATAAAATGGTTTAATTTAGTAAAGTTGAATTAATGTTTAAAACAAGGTGGAGTTAAAAAATGAGAATACGAAATGGATATGTTAGTAATTCATCTTCTTCATCATTTTTGGTGTTAGGATATTATGTTGGAGAAATTTGGGATTCTGAAAATATTAAATTAGATTTTAAGAATAAAAAATATATTTACTGTGGAAAAGAAGATCTTTGTGGAGAAGGTGATGATATAATTTATTTAACTGAAAAACTTTGGAATTGGCTTAAAGATCATTATATGAATCTTCCGGATGTTGGAAATGGCACCATTATTGAAGTTATTAAAGAAGGTAGTCATTATGCAGATTCAATTAATCTTCCAAAAGATTTAGATTTGAAATCTGATGAAAGAGATGTAGCAGTTTTTTATGTTAAAAGAAATGAATATAGCTCTTCTACTATTGAAGATCTAAAAAAACGTTATATTGAAAGGAATTGAAAAATGAAGATAAGAAATGGTTATGTTAGTAATTCAAGTTCATCAAGTTTTTGTGTTTTAGGAATTATTTATGATGATGACTTTGAAACTAAAGGAAAAATTTCTTCTTATGAAGGTATATACAAATATTATGGATATACAATTTTAGGAGTAGAACCAACTTGCATGAGAGATGATGAAACACTTCTTCAATTTAAAGAAAGAATTTGTGAAGATTTCAAAAAAATGGGAATAACTGTAACACCAGATGATCTAGATTGGTTTATTGATGGTGGATATGATGGGTAAAAATTTTTGAATATTTTTTGATTTTATGATTTCAAAAATAAAAATTGATGACAAATAGTTTATAATAATTATGAGAAGAATGTCTTACTCAATTTAAATTTTTGGAGTTATATAAAAATGAAAATAAGAAGTAATTATGTTTCAAATTCAAGTTCAAGTTCTTTCATACTAGTATACGATCCATTGTTTTTCGGCGATCTTAAAACTTTTTTCGAAAAAGAAAGTTTTGGATGTGAAACGCAGGTCTATAATGATCAAGATAAATTTATTGTTGATGATGCACCAGAATATAAAGAAAAAATAAAAAAGGCTCAAGAAGAAGGCAAACAAGTTTTATATCTTGGATTAGATAATGAATTTTATTCGATCATCACTTTATTGAAAATGATCAATGAAAGCAATGGAGGCAATAAGTTTGAAATTTTGTATCGGAGATGAGGAATACTAAAAATGAAAATAAGAAGTAATTATGTTTCCAATTCTAGTTCAAGTTCATTCATTGTGGAAAAAGATTTAACTTCTAAAGGTTTACCTTGTCTTCAATTGACAGAGGAACAAAAGAAACGTATCAATGGGTCTAAATTTCTTGGAGAAATTATTGAATTAGATTTAACTAAGAATTATTGGCTTACTCCATACATTTATGATGGAAATGATCGTTATGATGAGACTATAAAAACTGCAAATGCAATTGAATATGATAATGGTGAAATGTCAGAGACACCATATAATGACATATACTACAATAAATATGTGATAGATGGAGATATTTCAATTTTCATTAAAAAAGAAGATGATGAAGCTGTTCAGATGAAGTTTTCAAAATTTGTTAAAATGATTGAAAAAGATTATGGATCGGACATTCAAGTTGTTGTTGATTATAAACAAAATTGTATTGAATTGAGGTTTGTTGAAAAATGAAAGAACAATTTATTTCCACAAGTTTAATAACAAAAAATTTTATTTCATTCAAAACTGAATGTTCATGTTTTGCTCATGATTTGCATGTTAGATTTGAGAAAGATGACAAAATCAATCAAACAACTTTGTACATGGAAGATAAGATGTATGTTGAAGAACCTTATTCATCCAATATATTTAAAAGATTGTGGTGGAGGATTAAAATTGCATTGAAAATTTTATTCAAAGGATTTTATGAATTTGATTATGAATTCTGTTTTAAAGGTGATAAGCATGTAGAAGAATTTATGAAATATATGAATGATGCTTATGAAGAAATGAAAGGAACAACTAAAAATGAAAATCAGGACTAATTATGTATCAAATTCTAGCTCAAGTTCATTTGTCATTGAATATAAAGATATTGATGATATATTTACAATGTGGGGAGTAGATTTTACAGTTTCAGACTTCATTGATATGTTGAATAATTATCCTGATACATTTGAAGATCAAACAAAACTTTTGATTAAAGTGGATGCAAATGAAGATGAATATTTCGATCATTCAAGATCCGATCTTCTAGAAAAAATCAAAAATAAGTATTATTATTCAAATGTATCACAAATAGAAGAGTTGGATAAAGTTTGTGCTGCAATAGAAAATAAGACCAGATCATTTTTGTATATTAAGATGAATTACCATGATCATATGGCAAGAAACATTCTAAAGCTTTATAAAGAGGCTGGCGTTTTCAATATAATTTATCATTCAGATGAATGACATCTTTCTGGATGAATTCTAGACATCTTATTTCAATTCAAAAAGTAAACCTTATACTTTTCATTTAAGAGAAACAAGTGATAAAGGTTTACTTTTTTAGTTTTCAAGTTATAATTAAATATCAACCAGACGATTTAATTATTAAATCGCTGCCGACCCAAAGGGGCGGGGAAAAGTGTTCATAGTGATCAAAGATTTATAGTATTTGATCCATCCTTTGATCAAATAAAAAATTCGCAAAATTCTCAATTCAAAAAGTTTACTTTTTCACTTTTTCTGTTATATTTAAATACGGTAGTTGTAACTTATAAAGATGAAAGGTTTAGAATTTTGAATAAGTACTTAAAAAGAATTGATAGAACTTTGACCGATATCATTTGGGAAGAGCAGTTTAAAGATATGAACCTCTTCAGACGGTTCATCTTTGCAAACTTCCTCAATCCATCTTTTGAAGTCAATAATGAACCCTCAGGAATTGGTGGATCAATTTTTCCAGAAATATACAAAGTCAATGGTGTTTACACAAATATCTACAGAGATTTTTATCTCAAATTGCACAACAGCTATTTGACGAAAAGTTCTGAATGCGAACAACAAGCAATTGAAAGGATCGAAAAAATTCTATCAGACTATGGGTTCTTCAAGGATCCTTTTACCAGTCATGGTGGTTCAATTTGGTGGGATTCTTTCTATATCAAAACTTCAGAATTCTTGGAAGAATTCAAAAGCACCAATGTCAAAGGCATGTTTCTTGAATCAAAATTCGAAAGAGAATATGACAAATCTATGATCTTTGTTTCCGATGAACCAAATTGGAAACACTTCAAGAACTTCTGCTTCGATCTCATAAATTCAACAATCGAAAAGGTCAAGAAAGAATTCAAATTGACCAAGCCTTCAGAATCATTCATCAAATACTTCAAAGGAAAATTTGATATCCTTGAACAAGCTTTTGAAGATTTGACTCCAATCAACAAACAGATCAAGTTGAATGCAGAAGGCCTGAAGGATCTCGTCATCAAAAGAACATACAAAAATAATTCTCCAGAACGAGATGATAAAAAGTCAACTGGCGAAAATGCAGTCAATGCCTTGCTTCAGTGGAAAGAGTTTCTATCAGATATCAATGCTGAGACCAATGTAAAGGATGTCAAGCTTTGCTTCTTCCCAGATTACGTCGCCTTCTTGAAGATGAAAAGAAAATATGACTTCGCTATTATAATCAAAGCGAAAACTGGATATGAGATCAAGCATCCCGATATAGTTCTAATGAACTTTAAAACAAACAAATGTAAGTTCATTACACCAAAGAGCACTCCACCAAAGAGCCTCTCTATAGAAATGCTTTCAGATACAATCTATGATGAATCTGGATTCACCGTAGAATTTTATGATCAATCTTTAGAAATCTATGGAGTTAAAATGAAAGATATGAAGCTATGCACCAATTTTTAACCAAGCTTAAAGAAAGATACGAACACGATATCAACAATATGATCATTGAAGATCAGGTGAACTTCTACAAATTCGCATGCAAAGGATTTGTCAATGGTTCATTCTTTTCTTCCAACGTTCCTGGAATAGGCGGAAAGATCCTCATCAAAGCCAATGGTAGAGATATTGCTCCATGTACAAAATATAGGAAGAAGATCACAGGACTCCTAACTCACAAAGAAAGAGCTATGCCGATCGTGGAATTCTTCAAGAAGTTAGATGAAGTATCTGATGCATTGCAAATATCCCTTGCCGAAGACTTTTCACCAGATAAGTATCCCAAGTTCTGTTTGGACCCTGGGACTTGGAAAGGCCTTGCAAAATTTGACCTTGTAGTTGATAAGCCAGATTGGAGAGAGTTCAAAAAATTCTTCATTTCCTTCCTTGAGCAAATGTGGGAAAAATTTGCATCAGAAAGAGGATTCCACGATATGTCAAAATATGAGTTCATGTTCGACAAATTCATAGATGTCGTGGACCGAGCTTTCCAGGACCTTACTCCTTCAAGAAATTTTGACATCTTAACTTCTCCAATGAACAGCAAAACTTTTCCCACGAACAACTCTCGGTCTTTTTGCATGGTGAGGAATTATAGAAGATTCACGACCTTCATCAAGAAGATCAAAGAAGATAGAAATATCTATTACTATAAATTTGGAGAAACTAAATTTGATCCCTATCGAGAATCAAAACTTTTTGAGACCCCTGAAGAATCTTATACAAATGCATGGGATGAAAACATTGACCATTATCTTAATAAGTACAACTGCTTCATTGGAGATTTCACCGGTTGGTTCGGCGGAGATCAAAGAATAGTGTTGATCAAAGATGGGGAAGTGGAAATCCTCGATGGATTAATGTACCACAGAAGTGATGATGTGAAAAGGACAAATAAATTCTTAGCTCAATATGGAGTGAAGCATTTCTTTAATTATCAGAAGGTCACAGAATTCATCGCCTTCAACACATCAGATCAACAATGAACATTCTCAATTAGCAAAGAGAGATCATTGAAAAATTTCAACAATAACTATATTTTTGACCAAGAAGAACGAAAGTGTGAAGCAGCTTACATTGAAGATGCGAGTGAGTATTCCAAGTGAACTGAATAAAAATCTAGAAAATGAATTGAAATCCTGTTCTAAATAAATAATTATATCTAGATAAAAAGAACAAGTATAATATATATGTATCGGACAAAGATTACCAGTAAGACCAGATGAAATGGTTTTTGATGAAGGCAAGTTTTATGTGAAGAAAGAAATATTAACTAATGCTGGTCACTTCTGGCATTTCGACGAATATGGAAATAAAGTAATAACTCCCAGTGAAGATGAACTTCCTTTAGATTATCAGAAAGAAGGGAATCTATATATAAGAATAAAAGATTATAATCTAGATCAAGATAATATAGAAGAATGCATTATATATCTATTTGAAATCTATATGTATGGAAAAGAAACATATATATTCATTCCCAACCTTTTAGCTTCCACTTTAGAAATAAATTTAAATGGTTATAAAGAAGAACACTTTCAAGAGATAAGTAACAATATAGCTTACACTGATATATTCGATTGTTTATCTGATGCGCTTCAATTGATAAAATTATTTAAGCCTGAAGTAATAGATTGGTTTAAGTATCATCTAGATAAAAATTATATAAGTGAAGCTGTTTCTATTTCCAGTTTAGAATCTTGATATCTAGATATAACTTTTATATTGTAACTAACTTCACTTCAGCTAAAGTGTCTTTAAATATTTCAAAATGACTTTAAATATTTTAACTTCATTTCTAGTAAAGTGAAACTCTATTTCTATCTAGATGAAAATGGATGTTAATAGTTGATAACCAATAAAAAATCTTCAAGGGAATTTCTAGAAAAAAATCTAGAAAAAGTTTGAAAAATATTTCACTGCAGTAAGACCTGTAATTTTTGAAGAATTTTGAATAATAGAATTATATCTAGATAAAAGTGAATAATAGTTTTGAATCTAGATAAAAGAAAATAGAATTAAATCCAGATAAAAGTTAACAATAGAATTATATCTAGATAAAAGTAAATAGATTTTAATCTAGATAGAAATGAATAATAGTTTTAAATTTAGATAAAAGTGAATAATAGAATTATATCTAGATAAAAGTGAACAATCTAAATAAAAAAAATAATTTTTCTATCAGCTCTTATGAGTGTGTTTTTATCTAGATATAATTCTATAGAAATTATACATTATTATTGATTCAAATATTATTCTTTAGTTTTCTTTTTTATCTAACGATATTTTATTGTAGATATATTTCAATTCAAATAATAGTTAACAGATTTTTTATTCTTTTATTTTCTATTGATTCAAATATTGGGCATGATTAATTTTCATCGTCATCGTGAGGATTGTCTTTTGTTTTTCTTAATCCTTCTTCTGTTTCAAATTCATCATAAAAGTCTTCTCTTAACCTTTGTTTTAGTTTCATGAATTTCTTTTCATTTTTGATTCTTTGTCTAAATACGTTGTATGCTATTTGTGTTAAGTAAGCGAAGGGATTGCAATTGGGATGGCTCAAATCTATTTTATCTAATCCGGTGAGTTAAGCATCTAAATATAGCATCTGATACGAATTCATCTCTGTAGGAATAGCCGGTAGAATCTTGGGTGCATGGAGAATCGTGTACATATTTTTGTCACCATCTCGCCGAAGTTCTTTTGTAATCAATCCTCTTCCGTTCAGGATCACTTTTCTTCGATTCCTGAAATTTTCTAAGTTCTTCTTTTAAGTCGGCTCCGCTTAACGTAGAATTCTTTCTTTAGGCTTTTCTTGCGATTTTCATTTTCATTAGGATCTTTTAGATCGTCATCGTCGTCCAAGAATTCATCGAAGAAATCTGGCTCTAAATCTTCCTGTAGGTCTTCATTCTCTTTTCTCATAGTGTTTAATTTTAAGTCCTTATGTATGTAAATTATTTATAAATATATATATAATATTTGAATTTAAATTTGAATTGTGAAATTTAAATAATTTTGAATAAATAATTTAAAAGTTCTAAACAAAAACATAATACATATATAGGAGTATTTTAAATATGGCAATGATAAGAACAATCCAACATCCTGGCATTCAGATTCAGGAAAATGAGATTGGCGGTTATACTAGTACCATTGTTATGAATAATGCTTATATTATGGGATATACAGATCGTGGTCCTATTTATGATTATTCATGGATTATGAATACTAGAGAGTTCACTAAAATTTATGGTGAACCCCAGACCGAAGCTGAGAAATATTTATTTACTGCTGTCCAAAGTGTATTAGCTAATGGAGGAACTCCAATCGTCGCTAGAATGCCTTATGACAATAAGCAGTGCAAGGCATATAAAGCATTGAAGATGAAGTGGGGCGATGTAACTCCTTTAGTTGATACAGATTTAACTTCTCCAGTTGTTCCACTTTCGGCTATGGCTGGTGATCTTAATATGGATAAAAGCTTTAAAGAGATATTCTCTACAAATACCGTTACAATCAATGATGAGTTTGTGACTCAGGATTTTATTGATAATTTAACTTTTGCTGATGTTGTTAAGCAGTTGAATCCTTTTAAATCTGGAAGTGAAGGCGCAAATGGTATTAAGCATAAAGGTTTTATTAAGGGATTTAAACTTAATGGAGTTTATCCTTCTGCTTTAAATATTGATCAAGGTGCAATCAATAGTCTGCTTGATTCTCTTGAATTAGATAAAACCAAATTGCTTTACAAAGCCTACAATTATGATGAAGGGTATAATAAGACTTTAACTAATTCACATCATTTTATCAATGATAATGCATCAACAGCATATCTTGCTACAATTAGAGATAAGTATTTTCAAATTAGTGATAGTGAACTTAAAGTTTCTGGATTAATCAATATCTTTGGAACTTCAACTGAACTTCCTGAAGATTTTAAGTTTGATAAAGACTTATCAGGTTATACTGTATATCTTCCAGATCAATTAGATGAACAAATTATAACAGCATTATCTTCTTTCTGTGATAAGAAAAATTGTGATCTTAGCTCATTTCTTGGTGAAGTTACTAATGATGGTGCCGTTGGTGATAATGTTCCATATTTAATTAATGGGGATATTGATATTGGAAGAGTATGTTTTAAAACTCCAAGTTATTCAGGTGATAACAATATAGTTAAAATACCATATTATTTTGAGAATGATGCTCTTTCAACATACATAAAAAATGGAGATGTTGTTGGATATATTTCATATCTTAATTCTGCTGGTGAGTCAATTGGCACAGATCTTTCAGGTGGCTTCTCGGTAGTTACTAAGTATGAAGGAAACCAAATTTTTACTGATACTAATTTCAAGCCTATTTCTAATTATGTTGATTTTGCAAAGAATCAGCTTAATTCTGAATTAAAATTATATCAGATTGATTTTAATAAATTAAAGAGAATTTTTAAGGATGACTTAAAAAGAGTTAACATAGATGGTTTAATTGCTGATGTTGTCGGCTGCTGCTTAGATGACAAAAGTGAATATTTATCATCTTACATTTTCTTAGATCAATTAATTCCGATATATAAAAATACTATCAATGGTTTTAAATGTGATCCTACATATGGTACACTGAAAAGTGATTCACCATTTTATGAACCAGCTGATATTATTGGAGACCCTGATTATTCATTATATGGATTTTTAAATCGTGATGTTGAATCAGTAGCTGTTACAGGTTATATTAGAGTTCCATATAAGTTAGAAAATGGAACTTTAACTGGTAAAATTTATCCAGTTTGGAATGAAACTCAACTTTCAGGATTGACATGGGATACAACAGGTATTGGTGTTTTAGGATCTGATGATTATGTTGCTCCTTCAGCAATACATTATTTTGATGATGATATTCCAAAAAATAAGTTCGGCGCTTTGAACTGGAATAATTATAGATCAATTATTTACAGCGGTGATGTAAATACTGCAACCTGTAAAAATATTTACTATACAGGATATCTTAATGATGTTCCAATTGTAAAAGTTTACGATGAAATTATTGCTGAAAATGAAGTTTTGGTTTCTATTAAAACAATTTTTAATAGTGCTAAGTTTTTAAAGCATTCTCAGACCAACGAAGCTAGATTGGATGCAGCTTTAATGATGACTCCTGAAATGGGATTTAAATACGGACTTTATCTTGATTCGGAGGATTGTGAAATTTCTAATGATCAGTATGATGATTTAGTAACAGTTAATCAGTTTAAAGCTGTTGATAGAACTATTGATAAGTATGGACATGATATTGATGATGCTAACTTCATCATAGTTGATAAACAGAAAACAGTTGTTCAAGGTGCTGGTGGAAACATTGGATATTTTACAACTGTAATTGATCCATTTGATGCTCTTAAAGTTCAACGTTTATTAGTTAATCCTGCAGAACATATTTCTTCTAGCAGAAATGTTTATAGAAGAGATGAAGCTGGAAATATTACAAAAACAATTAAAGTTGAATTTGATCATAGTGATGCTAATATTGGTAGAATTGATTATTGGGCTTATGAAGCTGCTGATAGTTGGAATCAAATTTATGATCAATTATTAGATTCAATGGATTGTTTACAAAGAGTAAGAAATGCCGATGGAATTTATATTGGAGAGCCAAATCCAATTGATGGAAAATTAAACATTTTAGATTCATGGGCAGTTCCTCTTACAGGTACTTATTATGAAGAATCTATTTCAAAAATTCTTATGAGAAAGTTCCCTGGAATTTCAATGGCCGATCTTGATTCTTCAGCATTTGATAATGAAGATTATGCTCCTTCTATTATAGATCATCAATTTGCAACTCATATTTTAGTTGCGGTTTGTAAAACAACAATAGATCAAGGAACAGGTAAAATTGTAGTAAGCTTGATTGAAACATTTTTTGGATCGTTATTTAATGAGAAATCCATTCAAAATGGACGTAGTTTATTTATCGGCGATATAATTAATGGAAATTCTGATTATATAGAATTTTATCGTAATAATTATGTTTCAGCTGGTGATGCAGGTGCTTATGATCCTCCTGAGTATAGAAGAACTGATGTGAATCAAATCTTTATTCAGGAATCCGAAGATCTTAAGAATGCAGCTCAGCTTCGCGGCATTGATGCTGATGATTATGCATTAGATTCAGCAGATCCTGCTATTAGAGAAGCAGGAATGAACAATTATCTTAAAGACCTTGCCAAGAAACATATTTATGTAATTGATAAGAAGGATGTTTGCGTTTACAATCTTCATTGGGAAGCCAATTTAACTTCCTTCTCTAAGAAAGAATCTCAAAAGATAATTGCTAATACATCTGGATTATATTCAATTAATGATGGTACAACAATTAATGTTGCAAAGAATTTCTTAGTTGATATGGATCGTTGTATTAATTTCATTAAGAATAAAGATGATCTTCCACTCCATTTCGTCTGTGATGCTGGTTTATCAACAATTGCTCAATTCTGTGATAACGTAGTTTGGAATCCAAATAAGATGACCGTTGTTGGGGAAGCAATTGATGCTTATGGAAGAAAAACTGGAAAGAAGATTTATGAACAGACTGGTGGATGGATAACTCAACCATTTAGTCCAGATGATGATCCAGATGGAGAAGATCGTTATATTACTGATTATTCTGATGTAGCTACTTGGAGAAAGGTTGCAGAAAAGATTGATTCAATTTGTTCTGATACAAGAAAAGATTGTTTTGCAATAATTGATGCTCCTCGTAACCTTACTCTTGATGGTGCTGCCCCAAAGATTAGAAGAAGTAAATTTAACAATAACTTTGATAAGACTATTGGAAAGGCTTTGAGATATATTTCTGGATTTAATAGCTCTTATTCTGCTGGTTATTATAACTGGTTAAGAACAATTGATCAGTATACAGGTAAAGCTATTTGGATTCCACCTACTTCTAAGATAATCGGAAATTATTGTTATCTGAATATTAATAATCTTCCATGGTTAGCTCCTGCTGGATTAACTTATGGATTGATTTCAGGATGCCATGCAATTTCTCATAATCCCGATTATCAAGAAGAAGATCAAATCTATATCAAGTCTTGGAACTATATTAAACAATATCCTGTTGAAGGGTTTGTTATTGAAGGTCAAAAGACATTACTTGGAAAAGAATCTGTATTTGATCGCGTAAATGTCAGATTATTATTCCTTGATCTTGAAAGGTTTGCTTATAACGTTTCAAGAACATTTAAATATCAAGTTAATAATACTTATACACGTGAGCAATTCATTGCAACACTTAAACCTAAGTTTGAAGATTATACCTTACGTGGCGGTATTTATGAATACTTAATTAAGTGTGATTCAGAGAATAATACTCCTGAAACAATTGATGCAAATGAATTACGTGCAGATTTCTTTATTAAGCCTGCAAGACTGATAGAATACATTCTCCTCAGTTTTACAGGAACAAGTACAGGAACCGATTTCAACGAATTGCCAATGGGTTAATTCTAATTGTAAATCAATCAAGGCTTGGAGAAATCCAAGCCTTTTTTATCACATAAATTTGAATAAATATATTAAAGTTTAAAATAAAATAATTTATATGAAAAGTAAATTTGATATAGTTTATGAATCAATTCTAGACGATTTAAGCAAATCAGAGGTTTCTTATGAATTAATTGGTGATTTTAAAAATCAAATAATAGATGAATTAAATCACTTAAAATTAACTGAAACAGATGATGCTATTAAAAGTTATTTGGAATTTATATATGATAAAAAAGTGAAGAAATGTTTTCCTCTTTATAAAGATGATCGTTTTAATGCTTTAAATGAAGCATGTCAAGAAGTATTACATAAAGAGTTAAAAGATCTAATTGAAATTTAATAATGAAAATGAAGAATGATCAAATTAATTATAACATATAAAAATTGGTAACATTATTTTAGATCGTTTAAGAGAATTAATAGATGCCATAAAAAATAATATTGATCAACTTTAAATTAAATTTAATTTTATTTTTAATCCAGAACAAATATATTTTTTTAAGAAATTTTCATCTTTCCAGATATCAATGAATTTATCATTAAATATAACAGTTTCATTGATATCTTTAAATTTATGTAATACTTTTGGCCAAATAAATATATTTGTAAATGGTGATTTTTCTGATAATTTTTGTGTTTGTTCCATTGAAGAATGATCTGCAAATTGATTATCCATTAAATAAACAATAGTAAATTTATTTTCATATTTTTTAAGTATTTCTTTTTGGTGATTTGATAAAGTTAAAGAACCGACAGCTAATCCGTTTTTAACCCATATACTATCAAAAACTCCTTCTACTAAAAATAAAAATTTAAAATTATAATCTATGCATTCTTCCCCAAAAATTGGTTTTTCAACATTTGATGGGAAAAGATATTTATCTTCATCTTTTTGTGATGATAAAATTTTTCTTTCTTGATAATATTCATTTGACCATGGTATTACTAGTCTTTTTGCTTTTTTATCATAATAAAAATTAAACCATTTTGGTAAATATGTAGCTTTATTTAATTTTCTATCTATAATATATTTTTCTGCAAATTTTGGTAATTTATCAGTCCATTCTCCTTTATCTAACTTATCAATAATATATTGATGTAAATTTCTTTTTGTTTTTTCTTCATTAAATAGTGTGCATACATTTGTTTCATTATCATCTTTTTGTAAAGCTGATGAGAAAGAACCTGCTTTTTTTATTAAATCGGATCTTATTTCTGTTATTGATTTACCTGAAACTAAAGATAAAAATTTTAATCCTGACATTCCACCGTTAGCAGGACAACCTCCGTTCCAACACAAATATGAGCCTGTGTCTAAATAAAACCACCCTCTATGAGATGTTTTCTTTTTTCCATCTCCACAGATTGGGCATCTAAAATTTAATTTATTTCCAGGATGTCGTTTCACTCCTGGAACATAGTCATAAACTAATTCACCCATATATGGTTTTAAATCTAATAAATTCATTTTTATCTCCTAAAAATAAAATAAAATTAGATGAAAAATTTTAAAAGTTTAAAAAGCTTAAAATAATGTTAATTTTTAAATATTAAGAGAAACATAAAAGTGAAGGAAAAAATTATGAATGTTGAACTTGCAAATCAAATTGATGAAAAACTTTTGAATGATGTTTTAAGTGATGAAAAATATGAGTGGATAAAATCATATGATATTAACATTAAGTTATTTTATAAGTATGGAAAGTACGATAAGGAAGGAAATTTAAAGTCTCCTGCTCTTAAAAAGAATGGAATTCCAGTTCCTTTAGCTATTAAAATTGTATCTTCATTTAATAGATTAACTGATAATGTTGATGTTAAAATTATAATTAATAAAGATTTATGGGATGATTTTTCAGAAAAGGAAAAGATATCTTCATTGGATAACATAATAAATTATTTAGAATTAAAGACTGATAAAATTGGAGAACCAATTCCAATTTCTGAAGATAATGATAAAGTTCAGTTAAAACTTAAATATCCTGATTTTTATTGTGAAGGATTTACTTCAATGATTGAAAAATATGGAAATAATTATATTCCAATTCAAGAGGCAAAACATATTTGTGATATTTTAAATTAAAAAGAAAAAAAAAACCCGGATAGAAATCCGGGTTTTTAATTTAAATATTTTAGTTATTAGATTGGAAAACCATCAACTGTTGAAATATCTCCCCAATTTTGATTACTTTCTGGATCATTTTGATTAAAACCTGTTTTTAAGCTGGTTCTAATTCCACTAATTGTTTTTGCAATTAATAATGTCCATTTCTGACCATCTAATGTATTAAGATATTTATTATTAGCTGTTGATCTTCCAATATATTCTGTATCAACACTAATTATTGTATTAATTAAACCAGTGCCCTGGTCTTCCTCACATCTTATATCAACATTAACTAATTGTCCACCTTCATCATAAACAGCAAGAATCCTCTCTTCGGATGCTTTATTGCTATGGCCATCTACAATATCAGGTGATATATCAGTTTGAACAGGTTGATGTGTATGTGTCCAAGTTATTGAACCAGAAACTTTGGAATCAGAAACTGCATATAAATAATCACCTGGTAAATTTGTCCATTCGTGTAAATCTGCATCATTTTGTTCATTCCAAACAAATTCTTCTGCAATTATTGTAACAGCTCTTCTGTTCAGACCTGTATGTAATGAATTAATATTATTTTTAAGGATATCTAACATATTATTTGTTTTAATAACGGTGTTACGATACAGATTATAATTATCTGTTACTTCATTCCTTAATTTTTTTGTCTGAGCAAAAATTGTTCCAGATTGAGCCTCAGCATTAAAATCTTGTGGTATATCGCTATATGTTCCAATAATACCACTAATATAATCTGTTCTATTATTGCTTTCAGTTTCTATTGCATTTTCACGATCTTTGTGCCATTGATCTAATTCATTTTCACGATCTATGTGCCATTGATGTCTTGCATCAATCACTCCACTAATATATGCAAATCTTCCAGATGTTGCTGCTTTTTCATCTTTAAATTCTTGTAATTTTGTATATGGAATGATTTCAGGACCGTTTGGATTATCAGATTGATCATCAATGAATGCAAATCTTATTTTGCCATCGTCTTCATCTCTTATTGATTTAATACGATAAACTGATGCTTCTAATGCTTCAGCTCCTGCTAAAGCATTTTCATCGCTTTCTCCTTCAAACGCTAATTTTGTTTTTAAAATATCTTTTAAGAATAATGTTAACTCACCGGCGGTATTTTTAGGAGAAACTCCATTAATATTTACAATTTTACCATCAGTATATGATAATTTTGAAAATTGATAATTTGGTTTTCCGGCCATTGGAACATCTGTTAAAATGTATGAACCAGCATAAACTGGATCAGGCAAAGTATTTACTGGAACTGAAACAATTATTATATCACCGACTTGAAATTCTTTGTGGCCTTCACCAACTATTTCATTTTGATCTTTTAACCACTTATCTAAAGATCTATTAAATATAATAATTTCTCTTTCATGTTCATCTGTCACTGAATTATCAGGCTGAAATGTGGATGTATTATTATTAACAATTGTTTTTAACACATCTTGTCCAACTACATATGTATCAGTAATTGCTAATGCAGGTAGTAAATTTGTTGGAACTTGGCCTTTGGCATCTAAATATGCATAACCAAAGACAGGACTTAAATTTTCACCAATACCAGCTGCACCGGGCTCCCCTGCCTCAGCACTGCCACGTAAAATTCCGATAATAGTTTTTCTAAGATCACCAATTGCAGCTTTTACTTGACCAACTGTTGCAAGATTATAATCAATAGTGTTGGTATATTTAGAATCTTGATCAGTTCTTGAAAAACCAACGATTGTTTTTGGATTATTAATTCTCATTATTTATTCTCCGAAATTATATTTCTTTTATATTATTTATATATTAGCCTAAATTTATGTTTACATTTACAGAAGAATCACCTTGTAAATCTCCGTTTGATAAATATGAATCAGGATGTGGAACTCTCCATCCATTATCAATATCTGAAGTGTATGTATATGGACCAGCAATAATTCTATTGTAATTTTCAACATCACAATTGATTAACTCTTTTACTGCAATTTTTCCTCCATCACTTCTAACAAATGTTGTAGCAATAAATGAATATTTTCCAATTACTGGATAACGTCCTGGATAAGAAGATTCTTCAAATTCATATCTAATAATTGGCTTATCATATTCTAAATCCCATAATAAATCCATAAAAATTTGTGTATCACCATTTGGTAAATGACGCATTTCACTGATTATTGTTTCATCTTTATCTAAAGCAGTTAATTCAAAACAATATCCTGGAACAATAAAACTTAATCTTTGATAATAATCATAGCCTCTTCCAGGAAATTCTGTAAATTCTTTTGGATAAGGTGAATCAATTTTATCCATTTGATCTGTTGAAAATTTATATGGTTGAATTGCAATTGCATTTGCAATTGCAATTTCTAAAGTTTGTTGAGTTTCAGCTAAATCATTTGTAACTTTTGTAAAATGATTTGTTGTTGTTTTTCCAATATAAATAAACACTGTTCAGATCCAGGTTTAAATTCTGGCGCAAAATGAACTATACCATTGAAACAATTAAATGTCCAACCATAATTTATTGGAATTGGTGTTGTTCCATCTTCAGCAAATAATTGAATTGTATATCCATCTGACATTGCAGTATTTGTAATTGGTGCATCTGATGGATCAATAAAACCTGAAATGTGATTTCCACTTCTATCAACTACGGCAAAAGATTCACCATTTGTATTTGGAATTTCTTGTAATGAAGCTTTATCAATAAATTGAATTACATTTATAAAATTTGATCCTAATACATTTCCAACAACTCTATATCCGTAGGCATTTACTATAAGATATTTTTCATCCCTTTCTTGTAAAGAAATAATTTGTGGAATTCTTTCCCCTCTTATTTCATGTTGATTAATATAATGTCCACTTCTTGCAGACATCTGATCTAAAAATGTTTGTCCTGCGGCTAATGGCTGTCTAG
>Ga0310690_10003757_pt1 | contig 22351 bp, 15 predicted proteins | sample AusTroGonzalo_MG_2_FD_207661 | JGI IMG/M metagenome (GOLD analysis project Ga0310690, IMG submission 207661) | Bovine rumen microbial communities from tropical cattle in Woodstock, Queensland, Australia - Gonzalo_04 (v2) (version 2) | ecosystem: Host-associated > Mammals > Digestive system >... | reverse complement strand
CAATAGAGCAACGGATTCAAGGACTTACGAAATAATGACGGAATAAAAACGTTATAAGAATATATGGCAAAGAAAAAGATTGATAAAGGCAATATGCCAACAGTTGTTGGGACAGGTAATAATCCTTTGGCATACAAGGATGAGTTCGAAACGATATGTGACATTATTTCTGCCCACAAGAAACGAGCAATGTATGCCGTACATAACGAATCGCTCAATATGCTTTGGGAGGTAGGGGCATACGTCTCTGACCGTTTGAAAAAGGCTGAGTGGGGCGACGGCGTGGTACGTATGCTGGCAGAGTATATTCATACCAAGAGTCCCAAGGCTAAGGGTTGGAGCTATAGCACCATTTACAGGATGGTAAGGTTCTACGAAATGTATTCGTCCGATGGCTTCACGCAAACCGTCAGTCGTTACGGTATGCAGAACTATCTCACTGGAACAGTTCAGAAAAAGCTGCTATCCAATGATGGTAAATTTGTGTCATTTGAAATGGCACAAATTGACAGCGGCGAATTTGTGTCATTCGAAATGACACAAATTCCGAGTGTGCTGTTCTCCACGGGTTGGACAAACCATCAGATTATTATGAACAGATGCAAAACCAACGAGGAACGCCTGTTTTATATGCTTTATGCTGGAAAGGAGCAATTGGAGAATAAGGAGCTGATAAGGGTGATAAAGACTAATACTATGACTTCTCTGCTTGGCAGCAAGGATGTGCAGTCGGAAATGATGAAGCGCGAATATCCGCAAAGTGGCGTATTGTTTAAGGATACTGTCTATCTGGAGATGTTTGGGTTGCCTGTAAAATATAAGGAGTCTAAACTGAGAAAGGAAATTATCGCTCACATGAAGGATTTTATTCTGGAAATGGGCAAAGACTTCTTGTTTATTGATGACGAACATCGTGTAACAGTGGGTAGTAAGACTTTCAAGGTAGATTTGCTATTTTATCATCGACTATTGCAATGTATGGTTGCTATCGAGTTGAAGACAACCGAGTTCCAACCTAAGGACTTGGGCCAACTCGAATTCTATTTGGAGTCTCTTGACCAGGAAGAACGTCGCTCGAACGAGAATCCAAGCATAGGTATTCTTCTTTGCAAAGACGCTGATATGGAGATAGTACGCTATGCGTTGAATCGCAGTATGTCGCCAACAATGGTAGCGCAATATAAGGAGCAACTTCAGGTGGGGAGCGTGATTCAGCAAAGTCTGGTGGAATTCTGCAAGTTCTTAAATGAAGGTGGAAAGAAAAAATAGTTTATGATCATCATCGAGTCGAAACGGAAGATGGCTGCGATGCCATCGGCGACGCCTGCCGGTATTCCAGCAGGCGGTTTTGGTAGTTGGCGAATGCTTCGACATAGCCGTCGTGAGCCTGCTGGTAGAGCAGTTGGGCTTCGAGCAGGTCTGACATTTTTGACGTTCCAGCCTTGTAATAGTTGCGGTTGAGTCGCAGGTTTTCCTCGGCCTGTACGATGCTGCTTTTGGCAATTTCCATCTGTCGGTAACTCTCGGTGACATTGTTCCAAGCGTTTCGCATACGGATTTTCAAAAGTTCCGATTTGTCTTGTTGCTCTTCGATGGCTTTCTGATGCTCGATTTTCTTGCGCTTGATGGCGTGACTGCCGCCCCACCAGTTGCTGATGGGAATGCTGACGGTGGCGAAAACCATGCCGAATGTTCGGTTGTTTTCAAGCAGGTTGTGGTAGTTGTAGCCTGCGCCGACCGCGACGGTTGGAAGATTTTCCCCGACGGTCATCTGCTTTTGCAATTTGGTGGCTTCGACTTGCTTCTGAAGGAGTTGATACTCGGCAAGAAGTGGCACTCCGGCACCCTCCGCATCGAAAATGGGAAGGGTCTGGTTTTGCAGTTCCATGTCGGGCGGCACAATGTCGAAATGGTCGTCATTCGACAGACCGCAATATTGACTCAACAGCAGTTTGACGATGCTGAGGCCGTTTTGGAGTTTCGCTTTTTGGCTTTCCAAGTCGTTTCGTCGAAGTTGAACCTGCAAAAGGTCGTTGCGCATCGCCACACCAGCACGCACGGCCACATCGACGTCTTTATGGATGTCTGCCAGCAGCGTATCGACGGCGGCGATGGTTTTCAATTTTTCCTGCATGGAAACCAGTTGCCAGAAATATTGCTCGACGGTCTTTTCTACCTCATTCTCAGAGAGTTGCAGTTGCAGTTCGGCGGCTTCCTCGCCGATTTTCGCCAATTTGTTGCCATTGACAATCTGCCCACCGGCAAAGACGGGTTGTGTCGCGGTGATGCCTGCAACAGTGCCGTTTTTCATCATCGAAATGCTCATGGGATTGGCGAGTGCGGCCAGAGCCTCGGGCGGTAGCATCTGCGCGAGTGCGGCAGCCAATTCTGGCGAAACCTGCTCGGAAAGGTTGATGTCCATTTGCGCCATTCCCTTGTTGGCGTTGAACCAAAGCCCCGTGCCGCTGATGTTCGGAAAATACTTCGTGAAAGCCTCTTTTCGTTGCTGTTGGGCGGCCTCGATGCCATATTTCGCATTGCGAATGGCGATGTTGTTGTGCAAGGCCGAATCTTTCAACTGCTGCAAACGATAGGTTTGAGCGGTTGAAGGCATAGCGGTTAAAAGGCAAAGGAGTAAAATTCCCATCACCTTGCCCAATCCGTTGTTTTTCATTGTCGTTTCCATATTTTTTCCCTTTTTACTTTTTTCCCTTTTTACTTTTTTCCCTTTTTACTTTTTAAATTGACTTTCCAATAAATCACTGGCAGCATCGTGACCACCATGATGAGCGAGCCGATGCCTCCGGCGAAAATGGTGACACCGACGGGCATCCAGAACGACGAACCAGCGATGATCATCGGCACAACGCCGACTGCCGTGGTCGCCGTCGTGAGGAAAATCGGCACCATTCGGCGTTTTCCAGCCTCGTAAGCCGCCCGTTTCACGACCTCGTTGTAATCGTCAGAACTCCCCTGTACGCCTGCTTCCTTGAGAACATTGTTTGCGTGTTCAAAAATCAGGATTTCGTTGCGCATAATCATTCCCATGAGCGTGATGACACCCATGATCGAGGTCAGTCCGAGCATACGATTCATCAGTCCTAAACCGACGAGCGCTCCGGGCAACATCAGTCCGAGGGCTACGATGCAGATGGTGGTGATGCCGAATTTTTTGAAGTTGAAGAGCAGGAAAAAGAAGATAATCACCATCGAGATGGCCACGCCGCCAAAGATTTGGGGCAGTGCCTCGGCGTCGTATTCAATTTCTCCGCCCACTTCGGCGCGAACGCCCTGCGGCAGTTCGATTTCGTGCATCATGATGTCGGCCACGCAACTTTCCACCGGCGCGGCATAGACTCCGTTGGCAAGCTGGGCAGTCACCGTGATGCAACGCTCACCGCCACGGTGCATGATGCGGCTCTCGCTCCATTTGGGGCTCACTTTCGCGACTTGTCGCAAAGGAACCGTCGTGTTGGTTGAGAGATGAGCGTTGATGGTTGAGAGTTGCGAGCCAGCAGCCGACATCATCGACGTGGGCGACGCAATGCCGAGGTTCGCCACATCCGAGAATGTCATATCTTGGTCGTCTTTCACGACAATCGGCAGTTCGTAATCGCCTTCCCAAATCTGACCGACGCGCAGGTCGCCGGTCGTGGCGCTGAGAGCGAGCGAGGCCGTTGTCCGCGAGATTCCCAACTGAGCCGAGGCCACAGGGTCGAGTTCGACATTGATGATGGGGAAAGGCTGTAAAAAGTCGCTGTGAACCCATTCCAATTCGGGCATTTCGCGCATTCGCTCCATCAATCGCTCGGCCACGACATGGAGCGAATCCAAATCGTCGCCATAGAAGCGATATTCAAGTTCAGGAACTTCCAAATAGTCGAGTCGCTTGAAGCGCACGTAGGCGTCGGGGAAAGCCTCGCTCCACTCGGGTTGATATTTTTCCAAAAGCCTCAAAGTGGCCTTTTGCGACGAGGTGTTCACGATGAATTGCGCGAAATTCTTGCCAGCCATCTGCGGCGCATAGCACGTCATGAATCGGGGCGACGAACAACCCACGAAACTCGTGATGCACTCCACGTCGTCGTCTTTCTGCATCACGTTTCGCAGCGAGTCGGCAATCAGGCGGGTTTCGGCGATTCCCTTGCCGTCGGGAAGGAAGATTTCTACGGCAAACTGGTCGCGGTCGGCGAAGGGGAAAAGTCGGATTTTCAGCGTCGGAACAATCAGGCTCGACAACAGAATCACGCCGATGCCGCCGCCGATGGTCAGCCAAGGATGGCGGAAAGTAGTGTCGAGCACCTTCTCATAGGTGTTTTGCACCCATCGGGTGATGCCGTTCCCATTCGTCGTTACTTTTTCGGGTTTGATAATCAGCACTTCCAAGAACGGAATCACCATCACGGCCAGGAAGAGCGACACCATCAGGTTGATGGTAATTGTGATGGGAAAATCTTTCATCGCGTCGTTGAAAGCACCCTTCATCGTCCAAAGCAAGGGATAGAAAATCACGCAGATGCACAGCGTCGCCAGCATCATCGGCATGAAATATTGTTTGGCGGAGTCGATGGCGGCTTTTTTCGGTTCGTAGCCCTTGCCGAGATATTCCAGATAGCCGTCGATGACCACGATGGCGTTATCGACCACCATTCCCAGCACGACAATCAGCGCCGCCAGTGTCACAATGTTGAGCTCGATGCCCATCATATACATGATTGACACGGAAATAAAGGTGCTGAGCGGAATGGTGATGGCTGCCACAATTGCCGAACGCAGGGGAAACAATACCATCATCACAAGAATGATAATCACCATCGAAATGATGAGATCGCGCAGAAAATCGCTGACGCTCAACGCCACAACCTTTGGTTGGTCGGCAATTCGGGTCGTCGTCACGTCGTCGGGCAGTTCGTTTTCGCGAAAATCGTTCAAAACCTTGTCAACTTCCTTGCCGTAGGCCACGATGTTGTTGCCGGGTGTCATTTCGAGCGACAGCAACACGCAGGGATGGCCGTCTTGCTCGATGTAGCCACCGCTGTGGTCGTATTCGCGCACGACTTTCGCCACATCGCGCACACGGGCAACTTTTCCGCTCACTGGGTCGCTAAAAATAATCTGATTGGCAATTTCCTCCTCGCCGCGTTGCGTAGCTTCGATGTGGATGGGAATTTGCTGGTCGTCGTCGCTCAAACTACCGCTCATCGTGGTGATTCCCTGTGCTTGCAGGCGAGTGAAAAGCATCTGTTGGCCGATGCCGTAGGCTTGCAGTCGCTGTCGATCGACATAAAGCGAAATCTGTTCCTTCTGTTCGCCATAGACACGCACATTCGCCACCGATGGAATACGACGCAGACGGTCGGAAAGGCGGTCGGTGTAGTGTTGCAGTTCGCGATGGCTACGCTCAGGGCTTTCGATGGCGATGAGTAGGGCAGAAGTGTTGCCGAAATCGTCGTTCGCCACAAGCGCGAGCACACCTTTCGGAAGGCTATTCTTAAATAAATTCAGACCGTGCTTGATTTTCGACCAGACTTCGTCTTTGTTGTTCACGTCGTCGTTGAGCCGCACCATCACGATACACATTCCGTTCTGTGCCGTCGTGGTCGTTTTCTGCCGATTCACCTCGCCGAAGGTGAACAGATAGTGTTCCAGCGGTCGGGCCACCTGTTCTTCCACTTCTTCGCTTGTCGCACCTGGAAAAACAGCCACCACCACGCCCTGACGAATCGTAAAAGCAGGAAATTCGTCTTTCGGCATTACATACATCCCGAAAATGCCCAACACGAACAAAATTCCTACAATCAGCAGCGAAATCGGATAGTGTTCCAAAGGCCATTTAAGCCAGTTCATCCTCTTTTCCATCTCCATAAAACTATCAACTATTCAACTATCAACTATCAACTATCAACTATCAATTAAATACCACTTTCGTTCCCTCACTCAACTTCTGATAACCCTCCGTCACCACGCGCTGACCGGCCTGTAAACCGTCGGTGATGACGATGCGATTGCCTAGCGTTTCGCCGATGCTTACTGGGGTGCGATGGGCCGTGCTGTCTTTGGAAATGGTCCAGACGAACAGCGAACCGTCAGCCGATTTCTGCACGGCAGTGACGGGAAGCGACTGTTGGTTGGCCTGCGACGTTGTTGTGGCCGTGAAACGAACATTCGCCACCATTCCCGGAAGCAGTTTCCGATGCGGATTCTTCACGTTGATGCGCACGTCGTAGGTATGCGTGAGCGCGTCGGCAAGCACGCCTTTTTCAATGCGACCGCCCGGCATTCGTTCTTGCACCGCCTCCACACTGACCACCGATGGCGTCGAGGGAGAAATCGCGTTCATTTCCGTCTCGGGAATCGCTACTTTCACCTTCACACTGCTGATGTCGAGAATCGTCACCACCGCCTGCGAGGGCATCGCCGTTTCGCCAGCACCCACGTTTTTCTTGCCGATGATGCCGCTGACGGGTGCCACAAGACGGCAATCGGCCAGATTTTTCTTGGCGATGGCCAGTTGCGACTTCGCCTGCGCCACCTTGCTCTGGATTTCCACCCATTGCACTTCGGGTAGCGAACCCGCGTCGTGGAGCATTTTGTAGCGCGCCAGAGCGTCGTTGGCCTGTGCCATCTGCGCCTCGGCACCGCTGAGCATATTCCGCGCCTGCGTGTTGTCCATCTCGGCAATCAACTGACCGCGTCCGACAGCCTGCCCCTCGCTCACCAAAACGCGCCTGACAACGCCCATTCCCGTGAAACTGACGGCCGTAGCCTCGCGTTCCTCGACAATGCCGACATAATTCTGACTGCCGTTCTCCAGCGCTGGCGACAACACTTCCGTTTTTACTCTCGTCGGGGCTTTCGAACCCGTTTTCTTGCTTTCGCTGCAACTGACGAAAATCGACAGACACAGCATCGCGAAAATTGTTTTTTTCATATCTTTTTCGTGTAATTTGGTTGCAAAATTAGCAGTTTTCTACGAAAAAATCGTGTATTATTTGGAAAAAAGTCGTAACTTTGCAAGCAAGAACGAATTTATTTAAAAAAATGCATACAAGAGAAGAAAAATTGGCGGCTTTCGGGCGATATTTGGACGTGCTCGACGCACTGCGCGAAAAATGCCCGTGGGACAAAAAGCAGACGAACGAAAGCCTGCGACCGAACACCATCGAGGAGACGTTTGAACTCTGCGACGCGCTCATCAAGGACGATAAACACGAGATTTGCAAGGAATTGGGCGACGTGCTGCTGCACATCTGTTTCTACGCGAAAATCGGCGAAGAACAGGGCGATTTCGACATCGCTGACGTGTGCAACCGCTCGGTGGATAAGTTGATTTTCCGCCATCCGCACGTCTATCACCCGTCGCAAATTGGTGAGCCCGACCCGAAGCCGTTGCCGTATGTTCCTGAGAATCAACAAGATGAAACATCGGTGACCGATGAATTCGCGACGGCGGAAACGGCCACGCAGGTGCTCGACAACTGGGAGCAAATCAAGCAGCGCGAGAAGGACGGCAACAAAACGGTGCTGTCGGGCGTGCCGAAGTCGCTGCCATCGCTCATCAAGGCGTTTCGCATTCAGGAGAAGGCTTGCCACGTGGGTTTCGACTGGGAAAAACGCGAGGAGGTCTGGGCGAAAGTGCACGAGGAATTGGACGAGCTGCAAGCCGAACTCGACAAGGAAAATCACGAAAAATCAGAGCAAGAACTGGGCGATTTCCTCTTTTCCATCATCAATGCGGCACGGCTCTACAAACTCAATCCCGACAACGCTCTGGAACACACGAATCAGAAATTTATCCGTCGTTTTAACTATGTTGAATCGCGTTCTGCCGAACTCGGTAAGTCGATGAAAGACATGACTTTACGCGAATTGGATGAACTTTGGAATGAAGCGAAGAATTTGGAAAAATCGAACACGAAATAAACTGCGAAATATGAAAAAATTAGTCTATGTTTGGATGGCATTCTTGGCCGTGACGATTTCCATTTCGGGCTGTAAGCAAACCGCGCCGAAAACGGAGGAAGTGGTCGCCGATTCCGACTCGATTGTGGTGAACGAAATCGCCGAACTCGACTCGACCGTTTATGGCGTCTGCGGCGAGGGAACGATGATGAACACCGTTGAACTCATCACCGACGGCGGCGACACGCTCTACTACTCGGTGAACATCGACGACGACGCCCACATCGCCGGCGGAATGATGGTGGGCGACCGCTTGGCCGTGATTGGCAGCGAGCACGACGGACTCGTGGCCTCGCGAGTGCTCAACCTGACGACTTTGCTCGGAAAATGGACGAGTTTGGACAAGAATTTCGAGATTGTCGAGGGCGGAATGGTCAATTCCAACGTCGAGGCCGAGAGCAATCCGTGGGTGTCGTGGAAGATTCTGAACGGTCGGCTGCTGCTCAACACCGACACGTTCGACATCGTCAATCTCGGTGCCGACAGTCTTTCTCTCGAGAATCGCAACGGAATTTTCGTCTATAAACGGGTGCAGTAAGGCCGTATGGAGTCGTTCAAGGTGCATATTTTGGGCTGCGGAAGTGCTTTGCCGACGCTGAAGCACAACGCGAGTTCGCAAATTGTCGAGATTCGCGGCAAACTCTTTATGATTGACTGTGGCGAGGGCACGCAAATCGCCCTGCGACGCTCCCACATCGCCTTCGCCCGACTTTCCACCGTTTTCCTCTCGCACCTGCACGGCGACCATTGTCTCGGAATGATTGGAATGATCAGCACTTTCGGACTGCTCGGTCGCACACAGCCTCTGCGGATTTTCGCGCCTGCCGAGTTCGAGCCGATGCTGCGGTCGCAACTCGAAATGTTTTGCCACAACCTCGAATACGAGGTCGAATTCCACGCCGTTGATACCACGAAACAGACCGTCATTTACGAAGACAAAAGCCTGACCGTCGAAACGATTCCGCTGGAGCATCGCGTGCCCTGTTGCGGCTATCTTTTCCGCGAAAAACCGTCGTTGCCCCACATTCGCCGCGAAATGATTGACTTCTACCAGATTCCCGTCAGCCAAATCAACAACATCAAAAATGGTGCCGACTGGACGACCTCCGACGGCGAAATCATCGCGAACAGCCGCCTCGTTCGACCTGCCGAACCGCCCCGCAGTTACGCCTATTGCAGCGATACGCGCTATATGCCGACGCTCCACGAAATCGTCAAAAACGTGAACGTGCTCTACCACGAAAGCACCTACGCCAACGACCAACTTCACAACGCCGAAAAATACTTCCACACCACGGCGGAACAGGCGGCAATGGTGGCCCGCGATGCACAAGTCGGGCAACTTTTTCTGGGACATTACAGCGCACGCTATGAAAACGAAGAAATCCTGCTCGACGAAGCCCGAAAAATCTTCGCAGAAAGCCATTTGAGCGACGAAAAAATGGTCATAGATGTTAAATAATCTTAAACATACAATAAAAGTCGCGTTCATCTTTCTATTTTTAGGAAAATAAAACTAACTTTGCCCCAAATAAATTGAAAACGTGCACGAATTATGATAAAAAATGTACTCAAAATGGCATTGGCCGCAACATTGTTGGCAGGAACTCCGATGACTGTTCAAGCGAACACCGCCATCGAAATTCTTGACAACGAGCCGCAGGGCATCACCATCAACGTCAGGGAATCTGTCGTGCAGATTGTGGGTGCCAACGGCGAAACCCTCCACGTTTACAACGTGGCGGGCGTCCGCATCAAAAGCATCAAGATTGACGGCGACGACAAGCGTTTTGAACTCAATTTGCCGAAAGGCTGTTACATTCTGAAAGTTGGCAAGACAGTACGAAAAATCTCCGTCCGATGAGGTGCTTGTCAGCCAGCTGAACGACCCGAATACGCGGCGTTCGGCATTCGCAACGATTGTGCGGCAATATCACGAACCTCTCTATTGGAAGGTGCGTCGCATCGTCTTGGATCACGACGATGCGAACGATATTATGCAGAACGTTTTCCTCAAGGCTTGGACCAATCTCGACGACTTCCGCCAGCAGTCGAAAATTTCGACGTGGCTCTATCGCATCGCGGTGAATGAATCGCTCGATTTTTTGCGCAAGCAGAAAACGGCTTCTTCCGTGAGTGCCGACGAGGACCTGTCGGTAGCGAATCGACTGATGGCCGACGACTATTTCGACGGCGACGCCGCTCAAGCCCTGCTTCACGAAGCCATCGCCCGACTGCCCGAGGTGCAGCGAATGGTCTTCAACCTGCGCTATTTCGACGAAATGAAATATTCCGAGATGAGCAAGTTGCTCGACACGTCGGAAGGCGCGTTGAAGGCGAGTTACCACTTGGCAGTCAAAAAAATCACCGATTATGTCCGAAATCACGACGAATAGCGCGAAAGCGTGGCTGTTGGCAGCGCGTCCGAAAACGCTGGCCGGTGCTGCCGTGCCCGTGATGATTGGCTCGGCGTTGGCGGTGAGCGATGCGCAGTGGCAAGTGCGCTGGCTGCCGATGGTTTTGTGCTTTTTGTTCGCTTTCACGATGCAAATCGACGCAAACTTCATCAACGACTATTTCGATTTCCGCAAAGGTGCCGACGACGAACTGAGACTGGGCCCGAAACGCGCTTGTGCGCAGGGATGGGTCACGCCGAAAGCAATGCTTCGGGCGATTGCCTTCACGACTTTTTTGGCCTGCGCCATTGGATTGCCATTGGTGTATTTCGGCGGTTGGAAAATGGTGGCGGTCGGCGCGGTTTGCGTGCTGTTTTGCTTCCTCTACACGACCCATTTGTCGTACATCGGAATGGGCGACTTGCTCGTGGTGCTGTTTTTCGGTGTCGTGCCCGTCACAATGACCTATTACCTCGTGCTGCCTTCGGAAATGCAGACCGTCACGACGGAATGTTTGCTGCTGTCGGTGGCGTGTGGATTGGTGGTCGATACGCTGTTGGTGGTGAACAACGTGCGCGACATCGACAACGACCGTCGCACAGGAAAACGAACCCTCATCGTGGCAATGGGCCGACGACAAGGGCAAGTTCTTTATTTCTTTTTGGGATTTGCAGCCGTGATGATGGGCTGTTTCCTGCATTTATTCCACCATTTTTGGGCAGCTTGGCTGCCGATTATCCTCTATCAACCGCTACATGTGGTGACTTTTGTCGAAATGTGGAAAATCGGGCAGGGCACAGCGTTGAATCGCATTCTCGGAAAGACCGCCCGCAACATTTTTATTTATGGTCTGGCCGTGTCGATTGGTTTGCTGCTGCCGAATCCTTGAATTTTCGATGGATTATAGGTGTGAATGAGAGGTGAATAGGTGAAACTAATTCAAAATAGTATTAATCAGCCAATAGAACGTGGTGTCTAATGAGCGTATCTCGAATCTCTCTTGCTATATGAAAAGCAAGATTTACTGGCACAGCATTTCCAATCATCTTGTATCCATAGTTGACATCATTGTATACGAAATGAAAATCATCAGGAAACGTCTGTACTCTTGCAACCTCCCTAACTGTCATTCGGCGATAAAGATGCTCATATCCTGGGGCAAACCTCCTTTTGTTTGGAGCGATGAGTTCCATTGTTGGTGCTTGTGGATGTAATTGGCATTGTCTGCCGCTGGCTTGAACGGTAAACCCCTGTTCATCCCATCTCCGAACTCTGTTCCTTGACATAAATATGGACGAAAAACCACCAACATAGTATTCATGGTTATCCACAATACAGGCCTCTCCATTTGAATGGTTACGTTCTAAAGCAGGAATGGCTGTCTCTCGGAGATCCCAAATAGCATCTCTAAGCGTACATCTAGGCTCTATTGGGGAGGGAAATTCAAAATCGTTGATACCCAAATCTGCTCTAAAACCAACAAAAAAAATGCGATTTCTGTCTTCAGGTACTTCGTAGTCTTTGGCATTCAACATCCTCAACTGCACATCATAGCCATGTTCTCCTGCATTTCTAAAAGAATTAAGAAAGGCTGTTACTGCATTAGAATGCCTCGAAGCCAACATACCTGGTACATTTTCAGCTACGAAGAATAATGGTTGTGCCGTTTCTAAAATACGTATGTATTCAAGAAATAACTGCCCTCTGGGATCTTCGAAACCTCGTCGTGTTCCTCCTTCGCTCCATGATTGGCAAGGTGGTCCTCCAATTATACCATCTACATTGATAGGGAGTTCATTGCCATTTAAATTTCTTATATCACCCTCAATTAGATGAACGTCTGGAAAATTATACCTAAATGTTGGGCAAATTTTGGTGTCGAACTCATTCGCTACTGCGGTCACGAATCCAGCCCTATGAAAACCAAGATCAAGCCCCCCTGCACCACTAAATAAACTTATTACTGCCATATTTTAATATTTATTTGAATAAATGTTGTGTAAATAATATAGGCGGATTTCCTAATAATCTAATGTCGAATTTTAGAGACTGTTCTACTCTGGAACTGGCATTATGTATTCTGAATGAAATCTCCCAACCTTCATCAAGAATCATATCAAGTGTATTGTTTTCGGCTCCAATTTTAAAGTCAAACTCAACAATTCGAGTAGGAAGGTTAATGTGTGGGATTTTATATTGTGCTCTTTCCCCATTGACAGATTTGTTTAAATTGCGATTGATATTAAATGCTTTCACAATAACCATATTGTGACTGTCGTCCTTTATAATTTTATAAAATGCAAAGTTACCAATCAAGTAACAAATAAGCTTTTCGGGAATCAACTCATTGTTTTCGTATATTTTTATTAGTTCATTTCTAAACGCAGTTAATAATGGAATATATACTTTGGTAATTTTGTCTTCACCCAAAGAATTAAATGTGTCGCCTTCATGTTCCCTTAAAAAATCAAATACAGGTTGTATATCTTCCCAGTACTGGTCAGAACAAGGACAGCCAAGCCATTCGTTACCAAAATCCAAAATGCGACTCAGGCGTGAGTGTTTAACAGCATCATTATTATTTTTAGCAGAGAATCCGATTTCCCAACAGCCTCTTTCTCTTCTAAAAACTACATCACGGACATCACCGACAGCGCCTTCAGCATCATTCTGTAATTGAATAAATAATTTGTCGGAATTGTTTTTTTGAGCATACAGACCTGGCTCGATTTTAAGCAGGGTTTCAATTGTCTGCTTGGATGCAATGTCAAACTCCAATCTTTTCTTAATGTCAGATTGAAAGTAGAAATTTCTAGCGACCTCTAATGCAGAGTTTTCTACCAATTCAACACTTTTTTCCATCGCTTGCAAAAAAATGTAATATTGATTGGCTAATGCGTATTCGAATGCTTTGCCGTTTTTAACTTGTTCACCTTGTGGCATAATTCAATGTTTCTGGTCTTTTCATGACAGTTATCTATTGTGTTCAATAGTCACCCAGATTGAACTTGCCTTAATACTATTAACCACACACAAAAAACGTGGGTGCTTACTTCTGCCTGTTCCACTCTTCGAGACCTACCACAGCCTAGCAAAAAGAACTGTCAGAGAAACACCCACGCAGGAATGTATAGTCATACCGTAAAGTGTGCACGAAGGTAACACGTACCTTCATTGCACACTACGGAGATGCTATTACACACTCCGTGGAGTTACCCAGCAATGTTCTCAGTTCTGCTTTTCGATTGTGGTAGTTTCGAAGAGTCCAAAAACAAAGCGTTAGTAACGCCTTTCAATATGTAGTGCAAAACGGCCTTAGCCATTATACGATGCAAAAATACACAAAAAAATCGACACGAAAAAAATTCGTGTCGAAAAAAAGTTATTTTTAACCTTTTAAATCTCGAACAAATTAAAAGTCGCAGGAAAATCAGAGTTTTCCTGCAACTTTAACGATTTGTTCACCGAGTCCGATGGTGTAGCCCTGCGAGCAGAACACCACGCGGTTGAATGTGTCGGCGATGATGAACAATGGCAACTGACCGCCATTTTGCAACTTCATCTGCGTGGCAATTTGCTGACGAATCGTGCCGTCCTTGTCGATGCCATAGACGATGTTTTCAGGCAGTGCACCGAAATTCTCCTGTTGATATTTCGCTGCGTCGGCCTCGCTCTCGAAGAGCAGCACGAAGGGACGGCCCCACTTGTCGAGGTCGTTTTTCACCTTCGCAATGTCGCGCATCGCGTGGTTCGTCGGTTCCTGACCCACGCCGAGGATTCCCACAACGAAATAGCCGCGACCCGTCTGCGAAAGAATGCTCACGGGGTCGCTGTCGGCCAATTTTCCACCGTCGGTCAGCAGGAATTTCGATTCCGAGTCAAACGAGCCGATGACGCTGATTTCCGTGTCGCTCTGGCGCAGTTGCAGCGGAAGCGTCGTCGTCTTGCCCTCGGCGATGCTGAACAGTTGGTTGCTGGCCAAAACACTACCGTTGGCGAGGCGCGTGCCTGTCGTTAGCATATAGGTGCCGACATCGAGTTGCGCACCCTTTTTGAAGGTGTTGGACCAACTCGTTCCACCGCCCATATCGACCTGTCCTTCCTCGAAATTCATCAGCAGTGTGGTGCCGTTGTCGAGGATGCGCGTCACGCTGAAATGACTGTAATATTTCGGGTCGTCGAGCAGTTTCGTGGGCTCGTAAGTCAGTTGCAGCGTGCCTGTTTTCGCGCTTTTTTGCTCGGCAGCAGCGAAATCGACATCGACCCAGTCGCCTTTACTTCCCAACTCCTTATATTGCACTTTACCTGTCACAACATCCTTCCGCGCCTCGATGCCCAGAGAACGAGCCAAATCGACGAAGAAAATGTCGCGAGAGCGCGTGTCCGTCATCCGACTGCGCCACACACCGACGGGCGTTTGCGCAATGCGAAGCGATTTCGCGTCGGGATTCAGCCGAATATTCTCCTTCACCCAATTCACGAGTTTCGACGGGTCTTTTTGCAGGTTTTCGGGCTGCAATTCGGGCTTTCCAACGGTCGCCGACAGCCATTCCTTCTCCAAATATTGCTTGAATGGCGTGATAATCATCTCGTTTTCGACACGTGGACAAAGTTGGTCGCTCGTGGCGTTGTAGTTGTCTTCGAGAATGTCCATCGGCATATCGCGCAGGTCTTTGTCGCTCAGCGAAGCCAACAGGTCGAGCGAGCGACGGTCGGCACCGTGACGGTTTAGGAACGCGAGAATGGTCTGCCAGTTGCCACGCGATTTCGTCAGGAAATTCGCACCTTCGGGACACCATTTTTTCGCTTCCGACTCACTGAGGAAAGTCGCCTCGTAAGCCTTGCGCAGCGAATCTTCGTAGGCGAAGCGCAACTTGTTTTTCGCTGCCATCTCCTTGCTGACTGCGGGCATCACGACTTTCTCGGCAGGCGGCACAATGTCGAAAGTCTGAACCGACGATTTTTTCGCGTTGAAGGTCGAATTGTTGTTCGCGAGTTTGATGGTGACGGTCTTATCCTTGCCAAACGATGCCTTCGCCCAGCCATACCAACCGTCTTTCGAGGCCCAGACGAGCATATCACCCTTGCCTGCGGTGAGGAAAGTCTTTCCGTTGGCATCGGCATATTTCGTCACGGCGCTATAGAATTCGGCGTAGTTGTAAATTTTGAAATCGACCCGTGCACCGCTGACGGGCTTGCCTTTGCGGTCGATGATGCGGAAATCGACGCGACCCGTCGAACCGTAGTTGTCGATGAGGTTGATTTCCGTGAAATTATTAGTACGAAGCATCACTTCCTCAGGGCCGTTGTAGTCGCCGAAAGCGCGTGTGTGCATCAGCAGGGCACGCGACGCCGGTGCATTGAACCAACCCAGATTCAGCACAGGTTCGGGTTCGCAGGCACCCAAGAAATACCACTCGCCGTCGGCCCAAGCCTCCACCCAAGCGTGGTTGTCGTCGGTGTGCGCCCAACGCGGCGTATAGACCTGACGCGCAGGGATGCCGATGCTGCGCAGGGCTGCCACGGTGAAGGTCGATTCCTCGCCACAGCGTCCGATGGCTGTTTTCACGCAGGCCAACGGCGACAGCGTCCTTCCGTCGCTCGGCTGGTAGGTCACGCGCTCGTGGCACCAGTGGTTCACCTCCAAAATCGCGTCTTTCATCGACATTCCGCGCACGCGTTCCTTTAATTCTTTGAAGAAAACGATGCGCGAAAGGTCGAGATTCTCGTTGTTCACGCGCAGCGGCAGCACGAAATGGCGGAAGAGCAGGTCGGGCACCTTTTTTCCCCATTCCATCGACTCGCGAGCCTGCATCGTTGTTCGCACGTTGGCGAGGTGGAAGGCCGTGGAGTAGTCGGTGATATCGGCCACGGGCATATAGGCGTAAAGGAATTTTAGCGCCTCGGTTTCCTCGGCAGAGGCGTTGAGGCCGTCGGTCTGGAAGAATTGCTGGCCGACGAGCGCTATTTTCTCGTGGAAATCGCGTTCAACTTTCGCCCGCAGGTCGCCGTCGGCGATGAAATGGCACTGTGCCCATGTCGTGAGGGCAATACATTGCACGAAGCAAAGAAGAGTGAAAAATTTTCTCATCATTTTTGTCAGTTTTAAAAATTTGGCTACAAAATTAGCATTTTTTCCTAAAAAAACTCAAAATTCTAACATTTTTCAGCAATTTTTAAACGGAATTGGATTTTTCTTCGTAACTTTGTCGGCAGATTGTTTAAGTGGAAAATATTTAAACAGAAAGGATAACGACGCTAATACAAATTTTTTAAACATAGGGAAAGAATGAAAAAGATTGGATTACTCTTGAATTCATTGCTGCTGTCCGCGGTGGCTATGGCCACTGACTACACGGGCATTCAGTTGACATTTAATCGTACGGGACCTGATGCCGGTAGCGTTCAGGTGACCGTGAAAGACTGGGAAGGAAACGCCATTCCGGGAGTTAGTGCTTCACTGGAAAGTATTACGAGTGGCTCGCTGAAATCATCTGGGGCCGCAGCTATAACCAATGGGTCGGTTTTGGCTCCAACGACTTACGGTAACACGACAAACGCCGAAATCACCTACCTGTTTAAGGTGACGGGGCTTGATAACAACTACGCTTTCGACAGAGCGGACATCGACGTCTATGCGATGAATGCTGCTGGAAACGCGCAATCGAACAGTAACACAAAGCGATATTTCCATTTTTTCGTTTCCACGGGTGCTTCGGCCTCTTCGGTTTCCCCTTTTGCATCAAAAGAAACCAACACCGACATATGTTCTGTCACAGAACAGACGGGAGGTCTCTATCATAGCGTGCAGACTCTGTCTGCATCGTCTGTCATGACGCCAGAAGATCCTCTTTATATTCAGGTGAAGCTGAAAAATGTCACGACAGGCACCCAAGTGGGTTGCTACGCTGGTATTGGATTCTTAAAATTGTACTCGTCAGCAGCCATACCCGTACCGGATTCGCCACCGGGAAGTATCACCGACATTACTCCCACGGGCACTGCCAGCTGGACTCCCCCCCACAAGCATACGCTCTGGTATAAAGTTCCAGCAGAAGGTTGGATGATGGCATCATTACCCATTGGAAATGGACAGTTTGGTGGAACGGTGATGGGTGGCATTAAGCGTGATGAAATCCAGTTTAATGACAAGACGTTGTGGCGTGGACACTTGAATGGACTTGTTTCACATAATGATTATGGTTATTATCTTGATTTTGGCCATCTTTACATCACTTCGTCCAATATCTCCGGTGATGTGACGGACTACCGTCGCTGGTTGGACATCGAAGAGGCTGTTGCTGGTGTGGCTTTTACAAACAATGGCATTGACTACGAGCGCGAATACATCGCATCTTATCCTGACGACGTAATCGCCATTCGCTACAGTGCTACGGGCACGGGAAACATCAATAACTCGCTTATCTTGTACAACCCCAACGGTAACAGACCGACCTATACGATAGATGGCAACACTGGTGTGATTACGTTTAAGGGAACTGTTCCGCGAACGAGTTCCATTGGAAACGTAAATCCTGAAAGTTACTATTGTCAGGCTCGCGTGGTGGTCAGCGGAGGTTCGATTACCTCTTCGCCAGATGGTCTCACCGTCAGCAATGCCAACGAAATGGTGGTTTATCTGCGCGGAATGACCAATTTCACGCCCGACAACGATGAGTACATCTACGATGCTGCGCAGCTTCCAGCCAAGGTGCAGCAGTGCGTAGCAGATGCTGAAGGAAAGGGCTATGATGCCATTAAAAACGCCCACATTGAAGATTACAAGTATTTCTACGACCGTTGCCGGCTGACTCTGAACAACACGGAAAATACGAAGCCGACAGGACAGCTCATCAACGATTATGCCAACAATCAAGCAGCCAATATCTTCCTCGAAGAACTCTATTTCTCATATGGCCGCTATCTGCTCATTTCCAGCAGCCGTGGTGTGGCTCTACCCAACAATCTGCAGGGCATTTGGAACAATAGTCTGGCATGGACATCGAACTGGGGTAATAAACCAGCATGGATGAGCGACATTCACTCTAATATTAATGTTCAAGAGAACTATTGGCCTACAGAAGTGACCAACCTGAGTGAACTGCACACGGCCTTCACCGACTATATCCACCGCGAGGCATGTGTGCGCCCGCAGTGGCGGAGAAATGCGAAAGACATCGGTGAACAGGAAAAAGGCTGGACGCTGACGACTGAAAACAACATCTACGGTGCAGGCTCGAACTGGATGTCTAACTACACGATTGCCAACGCTTGGTATTGTATGCACCTGTGGCAGCACTACCGCTATACGCTCGACACAGATTTCCTGCGCAACAAGGCATGGCCAGCCATGAAATCGTGCTGCGACTATTGGTTAGGAAGACTTAAATTGGCAGAGGACGGGACTTACGAGTGTCCAAATGAGTACTCACCAGAGCATGGTCCTGCCTCGGAAAATGCCACTGCTCATTCGCAGCAACTCGTCTGGGATTTGTTCAATAGCACGATTCTTGCTTGCAAAGAACTTGAAAACAACAATATTCCAACCGGTTTAAGTGACGATTTCCTTTCAGACCTGAACGAAAAATTCTCAAAATTAGACAAAGGAACTGCCACTGAGGTAGTGGGCGGAAAAACTTTGTTGCGTGAGTGGAAATACACGTCGCAGGCGTCCTATGACTATAGGGATCACCGCCACATGTCCCACCTAATGGGTTTGTATCCTGGCAATCAGATTGATGCAGACATTAATGCTGATATTTTCGAGGCGGCTAAGAATTCCGTAGAGACCCGTGGTACGGGGAGCACGGGATGGTCGATTGGTTGGAAAATTAACCTCAACGCGCGTATTGGAAATGCTGCAAATTGCTATACTATCATTAATAATGCCCTGAAACTGAACAATTCGACAACGTATAACGAGCAGGGAGGCATTTACAAGAATCTATGGGATGCCCATGCTCCCTTCCAAATCGACGGAAATTTCGGAACTTGCGCCGGTATCGCCGAGATGCTGATGCAGAGCCACCTTGAAAAAATCAAGATTCTGCCCGCATTGCCCGATGCATGGAGCAGTGGTAAGATTAAGGGACTTCGTGCCGTCAATAAGTTCGAGGTCGATATTGAGTGGAAAAACTCGAAGGCCGAAATCATCAGAATCAAGTCGGAGGCTGGAAAAAAAGCCGTTGTGAAATATCCGAACATTACTTCTTATTGCGTTGTCAAAGAAAGCGACGGAATGCCTGTTGTTTACGATGAGGTGTCAGACGAGGAAATTGAATTTCCGACGGAAGAGGGTGAAACATACGTTCTTCGCAAAGGTGTGTTGGTGACCATCGGCACGACAGGTTTCGGCACTCTCTATTACGGCGACAGGAATCTCCTTGTCCCTGCCAACATCAATGTGGCGACTTACAGGGTTACAGGTAATCAATTGGGCAAAAGTCACATCTACGATGAAGCGACAGCCATCCCGCAGGCTACGGGAGTTGTGCTGAATGGAGAACCTTCTGTTTACACGTTCTTTGAGACAGATGCAGAGGGTTACGTCGATGCCAACAATATGCTCCGTGGTGTTGATGAACCTGGAGTGACTACCACTGGTGAAAACAATGATGATAACTATAAATTCTACAAACTCACCACAAAAAATGGTACCAATGTCGGTTTCTATTATGGAGCCGCCGATGGAGCACCTTTTCAGATGACAACTGCCCACAAAGCTTTTCTCGCTGTCCCAAAAGCGGTGGCTGCAGGTGTGAAGCAGTTTCTGTTAGACGATTTTACGACTTCCATCGATGTTCCTGATTCCAGTTACAACACTTCCTCCACGATTTACGATTTGCAGGGACGAAAGTTTCCAGCAAACGCCGTCTTGGGACTTAAAAAAGGTGTTTATGTTCAAAGTTCTGGCCGTTTTGGAAAGAGTCGGAAAATTGTTGTCAAATAATTAAAACAAATAATGATGAATAAGAAATCAATGTATATTCGCCCTTCTGTAAAAGTCCTTTATTTAAAAGATTTGATGCAGTCAGACCTCGGATTGTTTAGTGTCGAGGGCGATGCCGGTGAATTGGCTAAAGAAAATGATTTGGGCGACGAAATGGACGATGAAGGTACTTGGGGATACCAAGATTATAGTTACATTTGGGTGGTTGATTGATTGAGCAACTGCCGCATCCGCAAAATTTCATCGCGATATTGTGCCGCCTGTAGGAAATCGAGCCGTTTGGCAGCCTGTTCCATCAGTTTGATGGTGTTGTCGATGCTCTTTTCGAGTTGTTCGCGCGACATCCGGGCGACAATCGGGTCGGCCACCATCCGGGCATCGTCCGGCTCGATGTAAGGCTGATAGCCCGACGGTCGAGCCTCGGTTTTCGGCGTTTCTTCCGATTGTTGCGGCTTCAGGTTCGTGGTGATGGCTTTGACAATCTGCTGCGGCGTAATGCCGTTTTCCTCGTTGTATTTCAACTGCTTGCTGCGCCGACGCTCGGTTTCGTCGATGGTGCGCTGCATACTGTCGGTGATGGTGTCGGCGTACATAATCACCTTTCCGTTGATGTTGCGGGCGGCACGTCCGGCGGTCTGCGTCAGACTGCGATGGTCGCGCAAAAAGCCCTCTTTGTCGGCATCGAGAATCGCCACGAGCGACACCTCGGGCAAATCGAGGCCCTCGCGCAGCAAATTCACGCCGACCAACACGTCGAAACGACCTGCCCGCAGGTCTGACATAATCTGCACGCGGTCGAGCGTCGCCACGTCGGAATGGATGTAGTTGGCACGAACTTCGTGGTTGAGCAGGTATTCGGTGAGTTCCTCGGCCATTCGCTTTGTGAGCGTGGTGACAAGGATTCGCTCGTCGCGTTCGGCCCGTTCCACGATTTCGTCGAGCAGGTCGTCAATCTGGTTTTCGGTCGGCCTAACCTCGATTTGCGGGTCGAGCAGTCCTGTCGGACGAATCAGTTGCTCAACCACCACGCCGTCGGCTTCCATCAATTCAAAATCGGCAGGCGTGGCCGACACGTAGATGACCTGATTTGTCATTTCCTGAAATTCCTCGAAGCGCAGCGGACGGTTGTCGAAGGCGGCAGGCAGGCGGAAACCATATTCCACGAGATTCTGCTTTCGGGCACGGTCGCCGCCGTACATCGCGTGAAGTTGCGGCACGGTGACGTGGCTTTCGTCGATGACAATCAGGTAGTCGTCGGGGAAGAAGTCGAGCAGGCAATAGGGCCGCTGACCGGGCTCGCGACCGTCGAAGTAGCGCGAATAGTTCTCGATGCCGGAACAATGGCCGAGTTCCTTGATCATTTCAATGTCGTACTCGACGCGTTCTTTGATGCGCTGCGCCTTGATGTTGTCGCCGATGCCCTGAAAAAAGTCGATTTGCGCCATCAGGTCGTCTTGAATCTGCCGGATGGCGAGGTTCTGCTGTTCTTTCGTCGTGACGAAAAGGTTCGCAGGGTAGATTTGATAGTCGTTGAACGAGGCCAGACGATGGTAGTCGATGGCGTGGATTTCCTCGATTTGGTCGATTTCGTCGTCCCACCACGTCACGCGCAGAATGTGCTCGGAATAGGCCATAAAAATATCGACGTGGTCGCCCTTGACGCGGAAATTTCCGCGTGTCGGTTCGATGTCGTTGCGAACATACAGCGCACTGACGAGTTGTCGCAAGAATTCGTTTCGGTCGATTCGCTGTCCGCAATGCACGGAAATGATGCTTTCCTGCATCGCCGTCGGGCCGCCCATACCATAGATACACGACACACTCGAAATAATGACGACATCCTTGCGCCCCGACAACAGCGACGACACGGCAGAAAGCCTCAGTCGGTCGATTTCATCGTTGATGGCGAGGTCTTTTTCGATATAGGTGTCGGTCGTTGGCAGATAGGCCTCGGGCTGGTAGTAGTCGTAGTAGCTGACGTAGTATTCAACGGCATTTTCTGGAAAAAATCCCTTCATTTCCTCGTAAAGTTGCGCTGCGAGCG